>JGI994J12354_10001389_pt1 | contig 24480 bp, 14 predicted proteins | sample IntmicLarv3ML3BL_FD_12354 | JGI IMG/M metagenome (IMG submission 12354)
GCGTCGATATCTTTTTGCTCCATCACCTCACGATAATCGGTAAACACCTTACATCCGTTGTAAGTCATGCCTTTTTGTTTCGTATAACCGTCATTAACCTGTTTTACTGCGTTATCCAGCCTCCAACTGTCGATATCGCATACAGCTACTACTTGTCCTATCTCCGATTTTATTATTTGCGGGATATTAGGATTAACAGTCTGGCGTCCGCAACCTATCATTGCTACGTTTATACGGTTTGACGGAGCATTTTTGCCAAACAGGTGCGAAGATAAGATCGTTGGCATTATAAATAATCCGGCAGTACCAAGCGTAGTCCTTTTCAAAAAATCTCTGCGAGTTGTCATAGTATTATATTTTATTGTTCATTTTACAGCTACATCCCAGACCCTTACGGCTCGGTCAGTACCGTCAGGCCCTGAAACATCTAATGTTACAACATATTTGCCTGCATTAGAATATGTATGTACAGGGTGTTGTTCCGTAGAAGTAGTACCATCGCCAAAATCCCATTTCCATTGTGTGATATAACCCTCCGACAAATCAACGAATGCAACTGCTCTCCTGTTCATATCAATAATTTTATGCTGCCATTTTGCAGAAACGACTTTCTTGAAGGCCGGCTCGAGCGGCATCAAGTTGAAAGTCCTTAGCTGTGATGATTCGCCATACATTGTATGATGCTTTGAGAGGTTCCAGAAACCGTTATTGCCATTTTTGTTTACGTCATCATAATCAATTATTGCCCAGCATAATCCGATACTTTTATTGTCATAAAACTGTGATTCGATGCTTCTTGACGGTTCGTTTCCGGCATAATCGAAAACGGTTATGTAAAATTCAAGTTTTAAAGTTCCTGATTCTCCGGGCTTGAAGTTGTAATTATATTCCGCATTGGCGTAAGGGAATTCTTTGATCCATGGTTGGCTGCCCCATGCCAGAGTCCAGTCTTTGCCATACGCAGGAGGCGTAAATACATGGTAGTTTTGTGCATGTACGCCATGGAATAAAAAGTAGGCCTCCCATCTGTCGATATCTTTGTTCGGGTGGCGTTCGTCTATATGAGGTCCTCCGGACAAATCACCGTCGACTACAACTTCAAAAATGTCGTTATGCAAGCCTGTGTGAGTAAAGTCCCAATAATCGTCATACGCTTCATACATAAAATACAGCCTGCTCATACCCTTTACCCAGCCGACTTTTACTTTTACATCAAGCGATTTTTTATTGATCCCGCTATGTTTTTTTGAATCATCCCACAACTCTTCTGTCGCAATAATATACGATTCCGGTACAATATCCCAGTCCGAAAAATCACCGTCAATACGTGGAATTTGATTTTGCGGAAACCGGAATATTTTAAAAGGCGGGGCATCGAGCTGCGCTAACAGAGGCAGTGGCAATACACATACAGCAAACAGTATTGCTTTTCTGATAAAACTCATTTTGGACATCGATATTAATATTTGGTTAACACTGCACAAAAATATAAATTTTTGTCGAAATGTTGCATGTAATTTTGTCCAAATGTATCCGGTATTATCAGATTAAGGGAATATTATTTGTGTCGGTTCGCCCTGTATTTTTATTACAAGCTCAGCATTAGCATCTTTAGGAACCCAGTTTATCTTACCCGACTCATTACGCTGCCATGTTATATGGCGAGTTCTGCTTCCGGTCATATATTCCTCTTCTATATTGGAATTCGTTATATTCCGGTTTTGAACGTAATCGAGATCGAGATGAACCTTTTTGGCTTCGCTGTTTGTTATATTCAGCTTATAATGATTCGCTTTTAATAGAGGTTCTATGTATTGCGCTTTACAGTTGTCAATAAAAATATCACCGTTAGAATTTATCTTAATGCTGTCCGTTTCAATATTCTTTGCATTTATTTTTAAATTCCACATATTGTTGATGACATCTATCTTGGAAACCCTGAAGTTTATGTTTAACCCCGATATTTCATGGCGTCTGTATTCATCCGATTTGTATTTATTGCCTATTCCGAATATATCAAGATTAATCTTCAATGTGTCGCCGTAAATAGCGGTTGAAACAAAATCTTTAAAAGATTCGGGAATAAACATCATGTCAGAGTGATCTTGTTCCGTAATCGAATCGAAATAAATGTGACAGTCGTCGCTTATGGCAAAGAATTCTTTATTCGATTCATACGGAACAACGTCTATTACGATAGTATTGAATAGACTCAATTCTATTCCGGTAATATTGTTTTGTGACAACTCGATATTATTCGCGTTTAAGCGATTACTATTCTTTTTGTCGGAGAACGAAATGCTTATTATAAAAACCACGGATATTAGAAATACCGACAAAATCGCGCCTATTATTATTTTTGTTGTAAGTCTCATATTATTTATTTTTCTAATTGTTTACTATAATTGTTATACATCTCAACAATCTCTTGTATAGGTATTTCAAGCATGTTGATCTGCTTGAAAAAGTCATTTATCTCGTTATGCAGGAAATAATCTTTTCTCATGGAATGAATTATCTTGCCTGCACCTAAGGCAACGAAATAACCTATGCCGCGTTTGTTGAATATGATTTCCGATGCCTGAAGATGCTCAAACGAACGCATCACTGTGTTAAAGTTTACTTCGACAATCGCTGCATATTCACGAACTGAAGGCACGCGCTCCTCTTCCTTATATTCACCGAGTAAAATCATGTCGCATATCTGCTCGGCTATTTGGAGGTATATTGCTTTGTTTTCTTTGAAGTTCATTATTTTTATTTAATTGAAAATTGAAAATTGAAAGTTGAAAATTGAAAACACCGATTAAGTGAGAGCAGAGGAAAGCTCGCTTTCCTTTGCCGAGCGTGAGGTGTTTCAACGAAGTTAAAGTTGAAATTCACATTAACCATTAATATTATATCCGTTTAATTATCTCAGATTCACGAAACCTGAAGTATGCCAGAGTCCAATTGATGAGGGTGAAAAGCGATATTACTGATGATGTGATTACTGCTGAATTTTCTTTGTTGACATCAATATTTGTAGAAGGCATTACGGATGAGAGTACATCTACGAATTCATTAAAACTTCCGTAAAAAATGAGTATTGTCCAACGACATATTAAGGCGAATGACAGCAGTATCAATATCCCTGCTGAAAAAGTTTTTACGAAAGTGGACTTCTCCCAGAAAGTAGAGCCTAAGATAAAGAAAGACTGAAACAGGAAAAACATAGCTATTATTGTCGCAAAAAGACCTTTATTAAATACATACTCGTAAAACACACCGGTATCGTCACTCGATATCAACTTTGTGATGTCTAAAAACATTACATCGATCTCCGGATAACGGGCTGAACATATTCCTACACGCAATATATCAGCAATCCAAATTGCTATAAAAAAGGAGATTATATACCCGACTGTTACGATAATCCAGCGGGTCATGAATTTTTCAAGGTTTGAAGAAGGATTGATTAAGTAAGACATCCTCTTTATCTTACTGTTCATCGGGTTCATGAATGTCGATGCAAAAATCATTCCGAATATCCCAAAAAACAGTGATATGACTTTTAAGAGATTAAAATTTATATCCGAGTTATTTCTTTCGTTACTATAATAATCTAAAGATATAAATGTAATAAAAAGAGCTAATACACCGAGCATTGTCAGGAACAGCAACATGTACCGTTTCCAGTTTTCCAGTATGTCTTTTCGGAAAACAAGTCCGAATCGTTTTATGTTAAATATATTGTTCATGTCATTTTAAAATTAAGAATTAAACATCGTTTTTATTTTTTCCGGATTTTCGAGTACCGCGTTAAAGAGGGTTTCCAGATTCAGGACTGACTCCTCTTTTTCCTCGTTTGGCATCAGGGCGTTAAATCCTTGAAAAGAATGCGACGCATATAGCGCTTTCTCATGATCTATACTGTTTGCTCCGTTGATGAAGTACAGGTTGCGGCAAATGTCATCGGACGATGCATCGAGTAGTATCGAGCTGTTTTCCANNATGATNACGTGTTCNATAAGCTTTTCTATATCCTGCACCTGATGAGTAGAGATAATAACCGTACGCTCGTCGTCCATGCACGAAGCTATGAATTTCTTGAACTGGCTTTTACCCGGAATATCAAGACCATTTGTCGGCTCGTCCATTATCAGGAGCGAAGTGTTCGTAGCGAGAGCAAAGCTCATGAACACCTTTTTCTTTTGTCCCAAAGACAGTGAACCAAGATTGATATTCAGACTGTCGTCAAGTTCGAAATGAGACAGGTTCTTTTTTAGTTGCTCCTCGTCGAATTTTGGATAAAACGGCTTGTTGATAGACATATACATTTTGAGAGGTATGTTTGGCAGAGCAAATTCTTCCGGAACAATAAATATGTCGTTTAACACCGAGGACAGGCGTTTTGATACATTTTCATCATTGTAGAAAATTTTCCCTTTTTGCGGTTGCAACAATCCGGTCATTAAATATAATAACGTGGACTTGCCGGCTCCGTTTTTCCCGAGAAGGCCGTAAACCCTCCCTTTCCCGAACGATAACGAAAGGTCTTTAAAAACTGCCTTTCTTTTGTACTTAAAACTGATTTCTTTTGCTTCAATCATAATGTTATTTATTTAAATGTGTAATTATCAAATACTTGATGTTTTTTATAGCATAATAGTATAATAGTACACGACAAAGATATATATGTTTTTTTAATTTCCAAAAAAAACTGATATTTTTTTTTCATTCTTTCAATCTGGAGATAACCTGTGACGACGATGCGTTTCTATTGCTTGCACCTTTTGCTTTCATATTGCCGAAAGGAATAGTAAGCCCAATGTAAGCTTGACGATTATCATGGTCGGTATTTATATTATATGCAAAATTATCATTTACCTTGTCACGCGTCGGAAGTTTGAATAATAAATTTCTAACTCCCAAATTCAAAGACATTTTATTCGCGAAATTCTTTTTTATTTCGATGTTAAAATTGAAACGATCGCTAAAGTTCTCTTGAGCAAGGATCGATTTACTGTCATATCTAAACTCGTTTGTCAGGATCCAGTTGTACCTGTCGGAGAGACGAACGCCTGCATTAACTGAAGCGTTCCAGTTAAAACCTTTTGTATCTACAACGATTGATTCGACCGCTCCCTTGCTTCTCAGGTAAATTCCGTTAAGACTTACATTAATAGGCACACGGTTTTTCCAAAACGATTTATTCCAAACAAATACTCCGTGTAATATATGAGCCGTACCGTAGTTTGCATTGATATACTTTGTATATTGGCCGTCAACGGGAATAAGGAAATTATTTGAAACTTTTTCACCGTAAGCATAATTAATTAAAAAAGTGTAATGACCCTTTAAAGTATAATTTATTGTATTAATATACATACGTGCAGGTTTTAGATTCGGATTGTATTCTTTGTAAGTTGTCGGCGTCAGGTAGAATCTGAACGGATTGAGCGAATAAAACCCGGGGCGAGTAACTCGAGTAGAAAAATTATAAGCAATCCTGTTTGCGGGATTAGCCTGATACATCAATGAAACGGTAGGCAGTATGTTATAATAATTTCTGACATTTTCTTCTGAAGTAACGCGCTGGACGCCTTTGCTTCCGACATATTCGCCGACTAATTCCACACGGCTGTTGAATTTTGCATTCCATACACGCATATATGAAATATAAGCTCCCGCATACGATTCGTTGTACGAAAAGTCGTTTGACTTTTGCGGATCACTTTCGTAAATACCGTTATTGTTCATATTACCGTAGAAAAAATCCGATTCCGCAGTGTTTCGATAAGCTTCCGTACCGAATGTCAACATATTGCCGGGTCCGAATGTATGTGCGTATTCAATTTTTCCGGAATAGCTGTTCATCGGTTCTTCGGTTCTCTGCCTGTATTGATCAAACGGAATTGATTCGGAAGAATACCCCGTACTGTTATCATAAGTCTGTTTACGGTCATTGTGAAGATAATAAGCATCAACGGACAGATTACCCTTTTTGCTCGTTTTTAGACGATAATTCAAGTTGAGTGAATGATTTAGTGAAGGTGTTTTGGAAATTGCTTCCGACCGAAGAGCTGAATCAACGACAGACTCTCCGATGCGCCCGAACTGCGTTATGTCAGTTCGTTCGTTTTTATTTTTTCCGTAAGAGATAGAATATGCCAATCCGAGCGTTTGATTGTCCGACAGGCTGTAATCCGCCCTTATTATTCCTGTGAGACCGAGATTGTTGTTCTTATTGTCATTATCCAAATGATGATGAATACCGGACTCCGTAAAGAAAAAATCAGAAACTTCTGAAACTTTTGTGTTGTAAGAGCTTCCGGACACGTTGGCAGAAACATTGAGCTTGTCTTTTTGGTAGTTAAGGTACAAACCGCCATTCGGTGAATTTAATCTTCCCTGCTCGTCATTAACCGAAAGCGAGCCGTTCGTTCCGTTTGCTTCATTTTTCTTAAGTATCAGGTTGATGATGCCTTTGTTGTCGCCTCCCGTACGCATAGTTACTCCGGGATCCGTTATCACCTCGATACTTGCGATACGGTCGGCCGGAAGTGTGGACAGGTACGCGTTGATCTCATTGTCACCCATCGTTGTTTTACGATTGTTGATATAAAGCTCAACACCATCCTTGCCAATCATCTCAATCTTGTTCGACTGATTAGAGCGGAGCATCGGCGTGAATTTCAACAATTCGTGCGAATTGCGTCCTTTTGTAAGGTTCTCGTTTTCAATCATAAAGACGAGCCTGTCGCTTTTTTGTACAATCCGCGATGTTGTTCTAACAACTACTTCATCCAATAAGGTAACATCTTCGGAAATATTTATGTCGCCTAAACTGTTTTGCCCGGGCACATTCACGCCAAGATTGGTTTTCCCGTAACCGAGAGATGACACTTGCAACAGGTAATCGCCCGCTGCTACATTTTCAATAACGAACTTACCGTCTTCGCCTGCCATGACTCCCTTAATTACACTTGAATCGGGACGCAACAAAGCGGCGGTAGAAAAAGGAACCGGAGAGCCGTTGGCTCCATCCTTAACGATTCCTGTGATTTGATATTGTGAATAAATCATTACTGTTGATAAATTCATCAAGATTACTGCGATTAAAATAATTTTTTTCATAGTTTTTATTTTTAAATGTATTAATTATTATGCTTTTATATCTTTTTCTATTAGTGTAATAGTATAATAGTATACCGCAAAGATATACACGATTTTTATATTACCAAAAAAATAATGAGAAATTTTCAAAAAAATTTTTTGAAGCATGGTTTTACATGAAAAAAGAGCCGGTCAAAAAAAAACTTTTATAATACATTAATATATATAGTACGAATAGGATAAAATTTATTATTTTTGCAATCGTAATTATTAAAATCTAATATCATGGCACGAAAGGTTACATTGTATTCAGCGCAGTGGGGCGATATGTCTCTTGAAACACTTTGTTCGAAAGCTAAACAGTTCGGTTACGACGGACTTGAATTGGCATGTACAGAAAATCATTTAGACTTGGAAAAACTAAGTCAGGAGTATTGCGACGGTATAAAAAGTACACTCGCAAAGTATGGACTGGAATTATTTGCAATCTCAAATCATTGCGTAGGTCAATGTGTTTGCGATAAGATAGATAAACGTCATAAAACAATATTGCCTGCGCATATCTGGGGTGACGGCGATCCTGAAGGTGTTCGCCAAAGGTCTGCAGCAGAGATGATAAAAGTAGGAGAAGCAGCACGTATGTTAGGAGTGAATACCGTAATCGGTTTTACGGGCAGTCCGATATGGCACCTGCTTTATTCTTTCCCGCCGGTTGATCCTTCCGATATAAAAGCAGGTTTTAAAGAGGTCGCCGACAGGTTTAAACCNATNCTNGANTCTTACCGTAAAAATGGCGTAAGGTTCGCACTCGAAGTTCACCCGACTGAGATAGCTTTTGATATTTCGTCATCGCAGACTCTTCTTGAAGCATTGGATTTTGATCCTGCTTTCGGATTTAATTATGACCCGAGTCACATGGGTTATCAGGGAGTTGACTATGTCGCATTTATCGAAACGTTTGCTGACAGGATTTTCCATGTTCACATGAAAGATGTTTGGTGGTCGGACAAGCCAACGCGTGCGGGAGTATTCGGCGGTCACCTGCCGTTCGGCAATCGCGATCGTTTCTGGGATTTTCGCAGTATGGGACGCGGAAAGATTAATTTCGAAGAGATCATTCGTGCGCTAAACAGTATCGATTATCAAGGTCCGCTTTCAGTTGAATGGGAAGATAACGGAATGGAACGCGAACATGGCGCTGCCGAATCGCTGATTTTTGTTAAGAATGTAGATTTTAAACCTTCAAATATTGCTTTTGACGCAGCATTTGAAAAGAATTAAATATAAAATATTATGAAGAGATTTTTTAGTATATTAATTGCGTTGACCGTAGTATGTATGTCAGCATGTACGCAAAGTAAAGAACCCATTAAGACGCTTATAGTCACGGGGCAGAATAACCATATTTGGAAAACGAGTAATGTTGTTATAAAACAGATACTTGAAAACTCCGGACTATTTACGGTCGATGTAGTAATATCACCTGCCAAAGGTGAAGATATGAGCAGTTTTAAGCCCGATTTTTCGGCTTATAAGCTTGTTGTGCTTGATTATAACGGTGATCGCTGGCCCTCGGCAACTGACAATGCTTTTATGGATTATGTCAATAAAGGAGGAGGAGTTGTAGTATATCACGCTGCCGATAATGCTTTCAGGCAATGGACCGAGTTTAACAAAATGATAGGCTTTGGAGGATGGGAAGGTCGTAACGAAACGGACGGGCCTTACATATATGTGAAAGACGGAGAGCTTTTCTACGACAAGTCGCCCGGCCCCGGAGGTTCGCACGGCAGACAGCATGAATACACGCTCAACTGCTTCAATCCAAATCACCCCATAACAAAAGGTCTACCCGCAAAATGGCTCCATGCAAAAGACGAGCTTTACGACCGTATGCGTGGTCCGGGTATCGTAAAAGATGCTTTGTACTGGGCATATTCGGATCCTTCCACAGGCGGTTCCGATCGCAATGAGCTTTCACTGTTCACCGTAGATTACGGCAAAGCGCGTATATTCCACACAACATTGGGACATGCCGGTAATTCGCCGGAAGATAATATCGCCATGCAGTGTACAGGATTTCAGGTGACTCTGCTTCGCGGTGCGGAATGGGCTGCAACAGGAAAGGTAACACAACCTGTTCCCGACGATTTTCCGACTGAAACAACGATATCGTTGCGGAAAAATTATAAGTGATTTACGACGCTATAATATTAGGCGCCGGCGCTTCAGGTCTTATGGCAGCGATTAACGCTGCCATAAGAAAGCGCAGGGTGCTGATAATAGACCATGCAAAAAAAGCAGGCAGAAAACTGCTTGTTTCCGGAGGTGGGAAATGTAATATTACAAATCTGAATATTTCTCCCGGCGATTATTTTGGTGAAGACAACTCTTTTTGCAGGTTTGCACTCAAGCGATATACGACAGACAATGTGCTGAATATGCTTGATGAAGCCGGAATTGAAACAGAGGAACGCGATTTCGGGCGCATCTTCTGTAAAAACGGTGCAGATGAGATCGTGTCGTACCTTATTCGCACAGCTGAAGATTTGGACGTTCATTTCGCTTTGGATACAACAATCTCGGACGTATCGTACGATACTTGTTTCCGCGTGAAATGCACTGAAAATCAGTATGAATCGCAACACTTGCTTGTTGCGACCGGTGGGCTTGCTTGGCCACAGATCGGTGCAACAAACTTAGGCTATGCGCTGGCGAAACAATTCGGGCATAAAGTATTTTCGTTAAAGCCGGCGTTAACGGGTTTTGTCCTTCCGCAGGACTCACCACTGATGAACCTGCAAGGAATAAGTCTTGACGCTACGCTTCGCATCAAAGGGAAGAATGCGATGATCGATGAGCCATTACTCTTCACACACAAAGGAATCAGCGGACCGGCAGTACTGCAGATTTCCTGTTTTTGGGAGAAAGACAACACTGTGTTAATCAATTTCCTTCCGTCGGAAGATATCATCTCACTGATGCATGAACCGTCGAACGGCAAACTTTCAGCCGGGAAAATTTTAATGCGCTTTTTGCCCGAAAGGCTCGTCGCGGCAATCATCCCCTGCAATTTATCGGAACGCAAAGTGGCCGAACTAAGTAAAAAAGACCGCCAAACAATATCGGAATATGTCCATTCGTATCCTGTTGTACCAGACATAACAGAAGGATTTTCAAAAGCAGAAGCTACATTAGGCGGCGTCGCAACAGCGGAAATAAATCCCAAAAACATGGAAAGCCGCCTGCAAAAAGGCCTTTTCTTCAGCGGCGAAGTAATGGATATAACAGGGAAGTTAGGCGGTTATAACATACACTGGGCTTTCGCCTCAGGATATATTGCAGGACAGAATATTTGATTATAACGTTTTTTATTGGCAATTTAAATAATAATTCGCATATTTGCATTATTGTTTTGAACCTGTTAACTATCTTGTGAATATAATTTTACCATGATATCGGAGAGAAACGTTCATATTAGAATTATCAACTTTGTTGTGATGATTATGTTTTCTGCTTATTGTTATACGCAGGAAATACATTACGGATTGAAGTTTAAGTCGTATGAGGTTGAAAAAGAGAAACGTACAAGCCTTATTCTAACACCCGATAAACCACTTTCGCTACCTGATATTTATTCCATTTCATTTGATTTAAAATTTCATTCGTCAGGGAAGGATCCTTTCGGCTATGTCTTTCGTATGATTGATGATAATGGCCGTGATATAAACATGTTGCTCGGAGTCGATAAAAATACCATGATTAACAGGCTGGTATTTACTTATTCTTCCATGGAGATTTTAAGTAAGACTTTCGACGAAATGAGTATGGAATTTGATAAATGGCATAAAATTGATGTTTACATTGATACCCGAAAAGCATTATTTAAAATAACAGTTGGAGAAAAATCATTCTCTCATAATATTCCGGAACTTAAAACTTTTGATAAAATAAATCTTGCTTTCGGAAGAAATGACCAATTTGGTACACAAATAACGGACATACCTTCGATGACTGTTAAGGACATAAGTATTAATGATGTAAACAAACAGAAAATTTTATATGAATGGAGCCTGAAAAATTATACCAAAGAAGGCTCTTACGATAATGTCTGTCAAAAATTAGCAATTGTCAGCAATCCTGATTGGCTGTTAACCAGGCATCTATTATGGCAGAATGATGTTTCTTTTATATCGGAAATACATTCTCAAATAGCGTATAACAAAGAAAGTAGTGAGATAGGAATATATTGCAATTCACATTTTTACTTCTTTGATATTGAAGAAGAAACGTTAAGGACAGACATAATGAAAAGCGTCATTCCTTGGATGTCACAATCAAATAACCTTTTATTTGACTACAATTCAGGGAAATATATTTACTATACGTTTGAATATGAAAAAGAAAAAGATGTATTATCATATAGTCCGGAGGAAAAGTATTGGGATATGACGCCCGACAGTTTAGTTGCACCTGATTACTGGCATCATAACAGGTTGATATCTGCTAATGACGGGAAGTTATATCTTTTCGGAGGATATGGACATCATAAATACAAGAATGACGTACATATATATGATTTTGAGAGTAAAGAATGGAAGAGAGATAAGTTGAAAGGTGATATTATTTATCCGCATTATCTGAGCGGATTGGGCGTATGGGACGATAAACACGTTTTGATTTTTGGCGGCTATGGAAGCGAAACCGGAGAGCAGGCTTTAGCTCCACGTTATTATTACGACCTTTATAAAGTCAATACTGAAACTCTTGTGTCGGAAAAATTGTGGACAATGGAAAGTCCCGCCAATGACTTTGTTGTTTCTAATTCATTAATTGTTGATACCGTTTTGCGTTCATTTTATGCATTAACATATTCACTGCGTCAGTTTCATACAAACTTGACTTTGTTGAAGTTTTCGGTAGATAAACCCGAGTATGTTATGACTGGTGACAGTATTCCGGTTGCTTTTGAGGATAATGCATCGTATGTAGATATCTTTTTAGATAAGAAAACAGACAGGCTTATCGCGATAATATCAGGTCCGAAAGGTATAGAAAGTAATGATAATGAAACATCGATATATTCTATTTCATACCCTCCATTAGAAAAAGACACAAAGAAACAATATAAGGCACCTGCTATTATTTCTGCTCGGATAAAAATTTTAATAATTATTGTAATCGCACTGTTACTGCTGTCAATCTTGTATGTCTACAAAAAAATCATACGAAAGAACCGGATAAATAAACAGGATAACGATTCCCTTGAGGCAGAGAGTGACCTTCTTGAAAATGAAACACGCAGAGATGAAGACAGGGCGTTGTATTCACGTGAAAAATCCGAAGAAAAATTACGCGCCAAATCAGTATGTTTGTTTGGAGGATTTTGGGTTGTAGATAAAAACGGAAATGATACGACAAAAGAATTCACGCCTTTACTGAAGCAGTTGTTCATTTTAATATTATTGAATACGTATAAAGACCGTAAAGGTATATCTTCGAGAAAACTGAAAGATATACTATGGTTCGACAAGAGCGAAGAAAGCGCGAAAAACAACAGAGGTGTTTCAATAAGCAAGTTGAGGCAGATATTCGAACATGTCGGAAATATTTCAATAAAGAGTAACAATTCGTACTGGACTGTTGAGATCGGTGATGATGTTTATTGTGATTATTCGGAAGTGTTGTATCTTATGGATACGCTTTCAAAGAAAGATGGTCTTAACTTGGATAGTTTGAAAAAACTGTTGGAGATATTGTCGAAAGGAGAGCTTTTGCCCAGCATTCAAGTTGAGTGGGTAGACTCTTTTAAATCTGACTTTTCGAATAATTTGATGGATATTCTTTTCGAACTGTTGAAAAACCGGAGTGTTGCCGATAATCCGCAGTTATGTATTGATGTGGCGGATGCAATATTTATTCAGGATTCATTAAATGAAGACGCTTTGCGGCTTAAGTGCGCCACACTTGTGAAAATGGGGCGTAATAAACTATCTAAAAAAGTTTACGAAGCTTTTATTAAAGAGTATAAACTGTTGTTCGGAGCAGATTTTGGAACATCTTTCGAGCATATTGTCTCTCCTGAATCGTAAAATAGATTTTTTTCAAAAAATATTGTGTGCTAACCGGACTGCTAACCGCTTCGTTAAACCATGTAACATACATTTGCGGGACAAAAAAATACTTAATTATGAAGAAACATATTTATTTTACATTATCACTCCTTTTTATTCTTGGGAGTTGCTCTACTGAAAAAGAGAAACTTTATTCGGATCACGTCGATCCGCTTATTGGCTCTGACAGCCACGGACATGTTTTTGTCGGTTCATGTACACCTTTCGGCGCCGTTCAGTTAGGTCCGTCAAACTTTTATAAAGGTTGGGACTGGTGTTCAGGTTATCATTACGGGGATAGCATGATAATCGGGTTTTCCCATCTGCATCTCAGCGGAACAGGTATAGGTGACTTGAGCGATGTATTGATAATGCCTTATATCGGTGAAGTAAAACTTGATAAAGGCATCGAAACGGAACGCTTCAGCGGTTATTCTTCGTTGTATCATCATAGCAACGAGACGGCAAAAGCAGGCTATTACCGTGTTCTTCTCGAAGATTACGGTATAAATGTGGAGCTGACGTCATCTGACAGAGTTGGTTTTCACCGTTACACTTTTCCGAAAAACAGCAGTAATGCAAGGATTATTATTGACTTGTCGGAAGGTATCAACGACAAGTCGACCGACACATATATAAAGCAGGTTGATGAAAATACATTTGTAGGTTATCGCAAGTCATCAGGATGGGCTAAAAGACAACTTGTTTACTTTGCAATTAAATCGTCTGTTCCGGTGAAAGATTTTTCCGTTTTCGAAAACCAAACTCCCATTGCAGGGAAAGAAGGTACCGGAGAAGCAGTGAAAGGTCTTATCAGTTTTGAAAAATCTCCGGGAAACATACAGTTGAAAGTAGGTATTTCCCCGGTAAGCACATCCGGAGCATTGGCAAATATTGATGCGGAAATACCGCATTGGGATTTTGAAAAGACAAGGAAAGAAAATGTCGGAAAATGGGAAAAAGAACTTTCCAAAATAGATATAGAAACAACGGATGATGCCGCCCGCAGAGTTTTTTATACAGCAATGTACCACGCGATGATACAACCTGCATTATTTAACGATCACAATGGCGATTACAGCGGAGCCGACAGTACTATATATCGTAATGCAGATTTCAAGAATTATTCAATCTTTTCATTATGGGATACTTATCGTGCTGCAAACCCGCTTTACACTATAACAAATACAGACAGACTTGGTGATTTTATTAATTCGATGCTCGATATTTTCGACCGTACGGGACAGTTACCGATATGGCATTTGATGGGATGGGAGACCGGAACAATGGTCGGGATAAGCAGTATTGAGGTTATTTCGGAGGCATGCATGAAAGGAAGTACGGGCTTTGATGTTCAGAGAGCATATAATGCAATGAAGGCGACTGCTATGCTTGATATTCTCGGTTTGGGCTACGTGCGCGAACTGAAACCGATTCCTTCGGGTGTCGACCCTTTACATCCTGATTCCCGTCCCGTTGCTCGTCCTGTTGCGCGCGCTTTGGAATATGCTATCGGAGATGCAAGTATTGCGCTGGTGGCTAAAAAATTAGGTAAACAGGAGGATTACGAATATTTCAAAAAGCGCGCCGAGAATTATAAACTGTATTATGATTCCGGTTCCGGTTTTATGCGCGGAAGACTGGCAAACGGAGAATGGAACCCTGTATTTAAGCCTCTTAGCTCCGTAAGACCCTGGTCTTCCGACTATGCCGAAGGAAATGCTTGGCAATACCTGTGGCTTGTGCCGCATGATGTGGAAGGATTGGTTGAGCTGCTTGGCGGGGAAGACGTGTTTATCAGTCGGTTAGATGAATTTTTCACGCTTGAATCAGACGACGAGTCAGAAGTGTTAATTGACCTGACAGGTATAATCGGGCAGTATGCACACGGAAACGAGCCGGGACACCATGTATTATATATGTACCCGTACGTAGGACAACAATGGAAAGCTGCTGAAAAAGCCCGATATATAATGAAAGAATTTTATACGGATAAACCTGACGGGATAATAGGTAACGAAGACTGCGGGCAGATGTCGGCATGGTATATATTTTCGGCTCTTGGTTTTTATCCGGTATTCACAGCTTCCGGAGATTATGTTCTTGGAAGTCCGTTGTTTGATAAAGCAACAATAACTCTTGAAAACGGGAAGACGTTTACTGTAGAAACCATAAACAACAGTGCTGAAAATAAGTATATTCAATCGGTCGAACTGAACGGAAAAGAATATGCAAATACATTTTTCACACATAATGACTTAATGAATGGAGGCATCCTTAAAATAAATATGGGAAATAAGCCTAATTATGAATACGGCAAAAACTTAAACAATCGCCCTAAGTCGAAAAAATGATTGTTGTCCTCAAGAATTGAATTTTAATAAAAAGCTCAGGTATATTTTAATCATACCTGAGCTTTTTATAATGATTTTGGTGTATATGTCATTCTATTCTGACTGTCTGTCCGGTTCCATTATTAAGTGTTACGAAATAAATACCTCCCGCAAGTTTGATCTTTGTCTCGCCTGTTGTAACTATGGTATGTACTTTTTGAAGTACGCCTTCTGTTGAATAAATCCTTACAACGTTTCCTGCCTTTGATGTCCTGACGAAAAGTTCATCTTTTACGGCCCAAATCTTGTCTTCACCCAAATCATCTTTCTTGGCTTCGTCTTCGCGTCCGCTATTAAGGAAATTTGCGTAGTATTCACGTTCGCCCGTAGAACCTTGCGGTATGAACACGATATGCTGCGGCTCTTCGCCGTTCGACCCTGTCCATCCTACAAACACATCATTGTCCTTTACCGGAGCCTCAAGGGTTATCGTGCCCGATTCAATGCTGTATGTTTCCGGATTTTCCTTTGCATTGTTGCTTCCGTTAAGCCGGTAGCGAACCGGGTACCGTTCAATCTCGAAGTTGGCATGCAGTTCCACGTTTCCATAGATTATGAGTGTGTCATAATGCATTATATCTGTTTTTGTTTCAATATTTTTGCCTCTTAGGGAGACATAACTGTTATGGCTCCATCCTGCAAAACGGTATCCTTCTTCGGGTACGATAATGATACCGGACGATGGAGATGTCATATAATCAAGCGCTTGCTCTCCGGCATTGTATATTTGTCCTCCGAAGCCTGCCGAGAAGGTCGTGATACTTATTCCCGCTCCCTGATGGAATGTGCTGTTTGTCGGAACTTTAATAGTATCGCTGGCCGTTATCCATGCCCTGTTTATAAACAGCGGCTGTGATGCGGATACACCCGGTTCAGGAGTGGCGGTGAAGTACACAGAGGTAGTCGCCATCGAAGCCAGCCCCGAAATACTCCATGTCAGCGTCGTTCTTGTAGGCGAACCTCCGTCCGACCCGGTCGTCACCGGCGGAGTGGCCGGGCTTGAAATATACTTCATGTACGGCGGCAGGGTATCCCTGATGATGACAGTAGTGTTTGGGTTTAGGTTTGCGTTAACCGCCGTTATCTTGTACTCAATATTTTCGTTGTACAGCACCGATACCGGATTCGGATATGAGCCGTTTTCCTGTATGGAATTTAGTGTAGCCTCTTTCTTCATAAGAAGACTTAGAGCAGGATTCAGTATAGTCATTTCATTATTGTTATCCTTACATTCGGGTTGATAAGGGAACTTAACGCCATTATCGTTGATGCGAACAATAATGTTGACAGGAGCAGGATTATAAATAGTTATATCAGGAATTGTCACGGTGACATATCCTGTGTCTCCCGGATGTATTTGAATATTACCGCTGTCTGTTTTAAGTATATTTGCAGTTGAGATAGAGTTTCTGTATAATGTCACATAAATCGGCGGTCCCAATATGGCATCACCGTCATTGATAATGCCTACTGTTACCGTTACCGAATTACCTGAAACGGAACTGCTGCTTAACGACGCATCGATAACGGCGTCAGGTGTAAGGAAAACAGGCGCCCCATACTTACTCAACAGGGTTTGCTGCATCAGGAATCCATTAAATGGCTGTATATCATCGGAGGTGTCGAACAATTCGTCTTTGCCCGGGAATATTGTAGCCGGGTTAATCGGTCGTTTCGGAACAGACATATCTTCATTGATATAAACAGAATTGTAAGCCCACTGGTTCCATACTTTGCGTGCCGGCGCCCAAGGCTCTGCGCTGTTATTGCTTTTGTAAACTGCCAGAACACCTTGCATATTGTTAGAACCATTCCACTGTGCGAAAGCCCTTGTCAGAATAATTTCAGCTTGTCCGTCATTATCAACATCAGCTACAATAGGGTATTCAGCAACTGTACCCGACCATGCCGGTGTAGGAGAGCTTACATTATTCAATGTAGCACCATCAACAATAAAAAATTGAGAATTACCTCTATATACAATCTCGGATTTGCCGTCCTGATTGAAGTCGAACAAGGTAAATCCGGCCGTTTCTGCAAAAGCAGGTTTTACAGGTCCTTGTTTTACTTTAGTAGCCTCCGTCTTATTATATTGATAAGAAGTCATGCCGACGGTAGAAAGTCCCGTTGCAAAAGCGAAATCAGGATATCCGTTTCCGTCCAAGTCGCCGACATAAGGAATTGTAAAGTTCGGGCTTGTTATAGTATTTGCAGCATGTCCGATTACTTCCTGCGTACGAGGATTCCATGCGTAAAACTGAACGGTTACAGCGGTACTGTTTGCAGTTATGGTAGTTGAAGAATAACCTAATACACAAACATCCAATTGTCCGTCTTTGTCAAAATCAACTAATACGGTGGGACCATTCAAGTAGTTTCTGAAAGAAGCGGGTTGTCCTGCAGTAATAACTTTTTTCTTTGTGTAAGTATTTCCTGTTGTATTGTTAGGATTTGTAATATTGGGATGGTATATCGTGCTTCCTGCTGCTATTTCGAGAACACCGTCACCGTCAATATCTCCGACCACAGGCATATAATAGTAACCGTTATAAGCTAATCCTCCTCCTCCGTTTTTGACTAATGAGTGTGGGTTTCCAAAGGCATTTCCGTCAGGTTCCAATACCATTTGCAGGATTAATGCTCCTGTTCTTGCGTTAAAAATATATGGTCCTGCAATCAGCTCCGGAATACCGTCATTATTAATATCGGCGATACTGATGATATAATGTTCGTTTGTGGCTACGGTTGTTGTAAATCCAGCTTTGGCTGAACCTGCACCGGTGGGATTATAACAGTATATCCTGGAGTCGACCGCAGATTGAACAAATATTTCTGCTGTGCCATCCTTGTCTACATCAGCGATGGCGACGGATTGTCCGTGAGTTGAAAAATTAACGGTTAATATTTCGCGACTCGTATTGGCGCTGACGTTAGCTATCACAAATCCGTTTGAGTACCAGGGTTGTCCGGCACTAAACATCCTCGGAACAATAATTTCGGGAGAACCGTCTCCGTTAAGATCGGCAACCAATGGAGTTGACATTGTATGAGCGTTGGGGAATGTTATTGCCTCACGAATAGTAAATGTTTTCGCTTCCGGGTCTACAAAGCAGTCGTCTTCATTGATATTATCAGGCTTCTCTATTACATTTATGATTACCGTCGCTGTGTCTATGTCCGTTCCACATTTGATATAATATTCAAAAGTATCAAGTCCTAAGTAGTTTACATTAGGATTATATTTTACTGTGCTGTCAGGGTTAAATGATACTGTTCCATGGAACGGTCCCTTTCCTGTGCCCGTGATAATAGCTGCTTCCAAAGAGCTGCCTCGTTCGCATGCTCCGAAGAGGTCGTTTGCCAAGACGTTGATGTCAGTAGGACCCCATGCGACAACTTTGTCGTCTACGGCTAACAGCGATGACAGTCTGCCTGTATTATTATTATAGTTACAATCAAGGTATGAACCGCCGGCAGGGTATTTTGTTCCGTCATCCTGTATACGTACCGAAAATACATCCGGTAAGTTTAAAACAGGCAGGTCAAAGTACATCTCATAACTATTGCCCGGAGTAATATTTGCACCGACAGGTTTTATTTGCAAATGAGTTCCGTTGGCCGTTGCAGGCGGAGGATAAGTTCCGTAGAGAGCAACGGGGAGACTTGCATTTGTGTTTTTCACGCCTAAATTGTCTATACGTACCCAAATGCGTACAGAATCCATGTTTAATCTTTCAGCCCATACTTTATTTACTGCCGGGTCAGCAGCAAGTGTTACAATGGAAAAATCCGAATTAACCATTGTCGGTACTTGTATCAATGCTCCGTTATAAGGATACTTGCCATTAAATACTGCGTTTTTCGGCATTGGGAAAACAGGAACCGTCAGGTTTTCATTTATTTGCAATGGCTCATAGCTAACCTGGTTCCACACCGTACGTGTTGGTGCCCAGGCATTGGTTGCCCCTTCGTACACTCTTAAATATGAAGTAGCTGCAGTTGAGGTAGCAGTTTCATAACATGTAACACAAATATTAGCGCTTCCGTCACCATCAGTATCGGCAATTACCGGGTATTCCAAAGCTGTTCCCGAAAGGCAATTGAATTGTGAGCCGGCAGGGAATAAAGGATTAGCTCCTGCCGGAAGGGCTAATACGGGTGTCGCGTCAGCACTACCGTCCAATATTCTCAGGTGAGTTTCATCTCTGTATACTAACTCTGACTTACCGTCATTATTGAAATCGAAAAGCGTTATTCCTGTGCCTCCCGATTTATCTGACGTCTCTAACCGCCATTTTTGATCTATATTTTTTGTTGTCGCGTTATATTTGTATGCCCAAACATAACCTCCCGAATTATGATTTTCCCGGGATGTAACCAAACATATTTCAGGATGTTTTTTGCCTGTCACACTATTAACAACTCCATCTATATCTCCAATAAAAGGAAACGAGTGTGCAGGATAACCCGAAGTGCTGGTATATATATCTTTTTTAATAGCCCATTTTGTCATAGGCGACCATACATACAGGCTTGTCAGTTGTCCGGAAGTGCTTGCAACAACAACATCCAGATTGCCATCCATATCAATATCCGCCACAGATGTGAATCCGTCAGGCACATTTATACTATAACCATTTGCTGTATTTGCCTGTTTAAGTATGCTGCATGTTACACCGGTTTTTGCCGCATTAACTACTACTTTATAAACTTTACCTCCCGCGACAAGTTCAGGTAATCCGTCACCATCAAAATCAGCTGTAGTCTGAAAGTTGGATGCTCTGTTCCAGTTTGATAATCTTCCGGGGTCGCAACCTTTATGAGCCGTTCCTATGGCTTCTGTTTGTCCGAGAACAACACCTGTACGTGCGTTAAGTATCTGGTTATAGACAACCAGCTCGGGTATGCTGTCTCCATTAAAGTCTGCAACAATAGGCTGCGGCAGATTATCTACATTTGCAGTAACATTTGTAAACGTTCTCGTCCATTTTTGAGTCAAAGAAAATTGTCCATTCGAAACAACGGCTTCATAAGATATTAATGAAGGCGATGCAAGCGGAGTAGTCCTCGCTACAATAATCTCGGCTTTACCATTACGGTCAGCGTCAACCAGAACTGCTGTCATATGAGCGCGCCATCCTCCGGACCCGCCCGAAGCGCCTACATCAATTACTGCTTTCTCTGCTCCTGTTTGCCCGTTGAATATTCTTATCTTGGTCATGTCGAACGAATATGCGATAATTTCGGGTAAGCCATCGCCATCCAAGTCTCCGACCAATGTTCCTGAATGAGGGTCAACGCCATTTGTAGCCCATTGTTGTTTAATTGTAAAGTCAAACGAAGGCGCCAGAATAAAGCAATTTTCCTCATCTACAATATTATCAGGTCTGTGATGTATCCTTATCCGTACTTTTGCATCCGCGCAAAGTTTTATAGGATTCGCGTTATCACGAATGGTGTATGATAAGAAGATTGAATCTCCGATTTGCGCGGCTGCTTTCGGAGTAATACAAATAGTTGAATCACCAAGGTTAAAAGAAACGCTCACTTTCGCTGTATCCGCTTCATTAAGGAAGAATACATTTACAAGGCTTAACGAGTCGCCCGGATTAGGGTCGTAGTCGTTGGCCATCACAGGAATGCAAAAAGTGTATCCATGGAAAACCGCGACAGTATCGTCCACCGCAATAGGAGCTTGATTAAGACCTGAAGGACATTCCGCAGGAGGCGTCAAGCCTGTTGAAAATGTCAAACCTGTGGAGTTTACTCCTAATCCCAAATCAAAACCATTTTGATTATATCCTGCTTGAGTTAACGGTGCATCAGGATTTTCAATTACTCCCATATATCTTCCATATCTCTTTACATAAAGTTTTCCGTCGGGTCCCATTTTCAATCCGCCTCCATTGGTTCCTGCATAGGTAAAAGGAGTAGTGAATGTTCCGGCTGAAATATTATATTGAGAAATCATCATATTGATATTATATGTTGTGCAGTAGACATATTGTCCGTTGGGTGAAAATTCTATCCCGTAAAAGGCTCCCGGCGCTAATGGAGTTGATACTACTGTCCTAACATCAATTTTACCGGAATTTGTATCAAAATCAAAAAGCGCTAATCTGCCTGAAGGATATGTTAATGCCAACATATTGTATGAAGCGTTTGCCTTTAACATATACGATAGTCCGTTTACGCCATGAGTGCTCATAGACAGTGTTCTCAAAACGCCGCTGACAGAATTTCCCGTAACTTTACGTACTCTTATCTCGTTAGCCTGATACATATTGTATACTAACCAGTATTCGTTTGATGTTCCGGGAACCGGAATAAGCTCCACGCTTTCGGACATTCCCGAAGATTCTATTGTTGTTGTACTCATACGTCTTCCATATCCTCCATCCTCAGTCATATCAATTATATGGAATTGTAACGCCATTGTCGTGCTTTCTTCGTATGCATGTGTTACCGAGAAAACCATATATTGGTTGTTCCCGATATAGCATGCAGCCAAACCGTCGGCAACAGATTGGTGACCCGTAAATGTGCCATTCGCCATAGGCTGGTGTAAAGCATTGTACAACTGATCATGTTGTGAATAGAATATCAGACTGCTACCGCAACCCGGTGAAGAAACGGAAAGTGAATTTTCGGCTGAACTGACTAATGACTCTCCTGTTGCGTTAACTGCAACTTTATCGCCGTTACTGTCAGTATTAAAAGCTATACCGCCGCCGCCCATGCCGAAGTACCAGATGTCGTCGGTGAAGTAAGGGCAGGTATTATCAACAGGTGCAAATATATTTGGAGGGAAGTTTGGCAAACCCCATACATTATTCGTTCCTGACGGAATTAATCCGGAAATCCGATGAACCGTAAAATTATTAAAATCATCTATATTATCAATAACCAACATATCGGCATTATTACGTATGGCTCCATATATACGTCCATCAGAAGCTAATTGCAGAGCGCCTAAGTTAGTGCCCATATTTATTGTTTTACGGGTTACATTGTTGTAATTAGTTTGAGATAATAATTCCGCAAATTTATAAGCATAAAGATTATTTCCCTGGTCTGTTTCAGCAACATATAAAATTTCATTTGATGGTGAAAATTCTGCTCCATACGCACCGTTAAAGTGGCTGACACTAAAGTTTTTAACATTGGAGACGATGCCTGTAGCAGGGTCAAAATTACCTACTAAAAGGTTTTTATCAATGTACATTGGCCATGCGAAATGCTTTCCGTCAGCTGTGAAACGTAAGTACCCTATATCATTCGAGGCTGTACTTACCGGTAAAGTATATGAGTGCAAACAAGCTGTTTGTACTCCTGACGCATTTATATCCCATACGTTGATAGTTGAATTTGCACCACTGCCTTTACCAAAAGCAATAAGCCAGTAGCCATTGCTATTGGTTTTTTTTACGGCAACAACTTCCTCGTTTCTCGACCCTGCTACACCTGTCAAAGGTATATTTTTGGCATTAGCCACTACGTTACCTAATCCTCCGTTTAGAGTCATATCAACAATGGAGTATGTTAAAGCATTACCGGGTCGTTCTGCAATAGCGAATGCAATATATTGATTGCTTTGTCCGGGATGTGGTATTATAATCCCTGACTGTGTAGATGAAATCCCTCCTGATAATCCTGTACCATTTGACATTTGCTGATGATTACTGTTCCAAATGATCATACCGCTGGAATAGAATAACAGCTTCCCATTTGGGTCAGACATGCAAAAAACTCCTTCCGATTGAGACATGACAGAACCCGCTAAAGGAGTCGGAAGCCCATTAAGAGGTTTGGTGGTACCACTTGGTTGACCATTAGCATTTAAAATTGGTACGGATGCGAGGTTTTGTGTAGTATTCCATGTCATACCTGCTCTATTACCAAATAGCCAGTTGTTACCTTCTTTGTTTTGAGAATATACGCTTGCAGAAATACAAATAAGTATAAATGCACTTATCTGTTTTAAAAATGATATTTTATGCATAATGATTACTTATTAACTTTGTGATAAAACATTTTCCGGAATATTTCAACAGTTTGTGAATTATATTCTGTAGTAGATGAATGAGTTATTAGTATTGATTTTTCTGAAAGAGGTTCTGTATTCAGAATTATTTGCTCTATTGCAGTGATATAAAATGTTACAATTGAGCCATCTATAATATAAAATACGTTAGAAAGAGCATGCCCGTTTTTTTCTACATACGAGGCACTTGTACCTAATGTGAACTGTAAAATCCAATTATCGTCGAGATTATATTTTTCACTCGGCAAAACCGTTTTTTCTACAATGTTTTCAGGCATTATTTCTTTTACCTGAACACTGTCCAATACCCATGTTCCTTCAAAGTCGAAATGAGTGTTTTTTTGAGCATAAATATTAAATGCTATTAATGAAATAGCAGAAAATATGCAGATTAATAATGCTTTACGCGTCTGTTTCATTATAATTATTATTATTATATTATTTACACCGGAATACAAATGTATAACAAAAAAGTAATATACAACTTAAAAACATAAAAAAAAGTAAGCAAATAGTAAAAAAAACGTAATTACATGATTCGTATATTATATTTTTTAATGTTTTGATAATACGAAAATGCTTTTTTTGTTCATACAAATCTATAGTAATGAATTATTATATACAACTAATATTTTCTATAAATAATATTTTGGTAAATAATTAATTAAAAAATATTTTTTATATATCAAAAAATCAGGCAAATATAAAAAATAATGGAAAACATTTAAAAATAGCAGAAAAAAAACATAATCAAAAAGTGAAATTACTCAATTGTTTTTTTTATCTTTGTCATCGATATGACTTTGGTATTTATCCGAATGAAAAGGGAATC
>JGI994J12354_10001390_pt1 | contig 24479 bp, 30 predicted proteins | sample IntmicLarv3ML3BL_FD_12354 | JGI IMG/M metagenome (IMG submission 12354)
CCGAACAGTTCAGCTGCCAGCCGCTCCGAATTGGCGATAATCCCGCTGGCCTCGTAAAGGCTGTCCAGTCCGGGCAGCTCGGTAACATCATACCGCGCGAAATCAGCGAGCCATGGCGGTAAATCGCCGCCGCCCGCATGGCCGGGAGTGTGCATTCTTATGTTATTTCGCGCCGCATATTCAGAAACTGCGTTTATTATGGGCGTGTAATCACTAATTTCAAAAGCCTCCATCACAGCAGCACCAATCAATAATTATTGATATTTTCATAGGGCTTGCGTATCATCATATATATAGTAACGCCGCCCACAACAGCTATAACCGCATTGATAAGCGTGCTGGCCTGGCTGGTTATTCCATAAATAACGGCCGGCACAAGCCCGCTGCCGTTTATCATCATGTAAACGGTTTTATACAGCGTTTCGCCTAAAATATTAAAGCTCAATCCGCATATGGCCGCGACATAGGCCCAGCCCGCTGTTGGGCTCAGCTTGCGCCCCGCAAAGGAAAAGACCAGAAGCCCGGCACCAAGCAGGAAAAGCGGAATACATAAAACAAAAACCAGCGGCCCGAGCACATCAAGGCAATAAATAAATATCCCCGCCGCGCCCGCCATAACGGCCAGCCCGACGGCGGCCAGCGGCGCTTTTGGAAATTTGCCTTCGCGGCGCAGCGAAAACACAGCCCCGATAATAAGCCCGATAAGCAGCTTTAGCACAAAGGTTTTGGGAGCCGCATCGGCGTGCCCCATGGTCAGGTCGGATATAGTCATGCCTACGGCGCAGCTAAGGCCGCCATAAACGCCGCCGATAAGCAGCGCGGCAATAACAAGCACCATATTGCCGAAATGTATGAACATGGGCGGCATAGGTATAATAAACAGCAGCACCACATAGCACAGCGCCGCAAACAGCGCCATTACCGACAATCTCTGTATTTTTGCTTTCATCTCAACTCGCCTCCCAAATATAGCGCCCATTATATAATATTTACCCTCGCTTGTCAACAAACTATTGAAAGCCAGCCCAATATATGGTATACTGACAAAAAATACACACTATGGAGATGAGCTGTTTGGCAAAGAAGCCCTCGTCACGGCCCGCCAAGAAAAAGTCTGATGTTGACGCCTATATTGCAGGCGCCGGCCTTGTTGCGGCGCAGCCTATTGTTGAAACCCTGCAAAGCAACTACATGCCTTACGCCATGAGCGTGATAATTTCCCGCGCCATTCCCGAGATAGATGGCTTTAAGCCCTCGCACAGAAAGCTGCTGTATACCATGTACAGCATGGGGCTTTTGAACAATACGCGCCAGAAATCGGCCAATATCACCGGCGCCACAATGCGGCTAAACCCGCACGGCGATCAGGCTATATACGATACAATGGTACGGCTCAGCCGCGGATATGAGGCGCTGCTGCATCCGTTTGTCGATTCCAAAGGAAATTTCGGCAAGGCCTTTTCGCGCGATATGGCCTGCGCCGCGCCGCGATACACCGAGGCCAAGCTGGATTCGATATGTGCCGAGCTTTTTAAGGATATAAACGGCGACACGGTTGATTTTGCGGACAACTACGACGGCACCATGCGCGAGCCTACGCTGCTGCCCGTGACCTTTCCTACCGTGCTGGTGAACGCCAACACGGGCATAGCCGTTGGCATGGCGTCTTCGATATGCTCCTTTAATTTAATGGAGGTTTGCGAAACCACAATAGCCCTTATCCGCGACGAAAACCACAATCTGTCCGATACCCTGCTCGCGCCCGACTTCGCGGGCGGCGGGCGGCTGATATACGACAAGGAAAAGCTCGACACTATTTACAGCACGGGGCGCGGCGGCTTTCGCGTGCGCTCGGTGTATTCACATGACAAATCGGCCAACTGCATAGATGTTACCCAAATACCGCCGACAACCTCTATTGAGGCTATCGTGGAGAAAACCATAGAGCTGATACGCGCCAAAAAGCTAACCGAGATAAGCGATATCCGCGACGAAACGGGCATAGACGGCCTGAAAATAACCATTGACATAAAGCGCGGCGTGGACCCCGACAAGCTGATGAACAAACTATTTAAAATGACCCCGCTGGAGGACACGTTTTCCTGCAATTTTAATGTGCTTATTGCGTCCAGCCCGCAGGTTTTGGGTGTTAGAGAGCTTTTGCAAGAATGGATAGCCTTCCGCCTGCTGTGCGTGCAGCGGCGCATTCATTACAATCTCGGCCGCGCCGAGGAGCGCCTGCATCTTTTGGAGGGGCTGGGAAAAATACTGCTTGACATCGACAAATGCATAAAGATTGTGCGCGAAACCGACGAGGAATCGGAGGTTGTGCCCAACCTGATGATAGGCTTTGGCATTGACGAGGTTCAGGCCGAATATGTTGCCGAAATAAAGCTGCGGCACCTGAACCGTGAATATATTCTGAAACGCCTGAAGGATATCGAGCAGCTGAAGGCCGACATCGAGGAAATGCGCGAGCTGCTGAGCTCCAAGGCCAAGCAAAAGGGCATTATCATAGACGAGCTGAAAAATGTTATCAAGCTTTACGGGCATGACCGCAAAACCGAAATATACTACCCGACAGCCGAGGACAACGAGGCCATAACCATAGAAGTGCCTGATTATCCTGTGCATCTCTTTTTCACAAAGGAGGGGTATTTCAAGAAAATCACGCCCCAATCGCTGCGCATGAGCGGCGAGCAAAAGCTGAAAGAGGGTGACGAGATATACATGACTCTTGAAAGCTCAAATGTGGCCGAGCTGCTGTTTTTTACCGATAGGCAGCAGGTTTACAAATGCCGCGCGCATGATTTTGACGACACCAAAGCCAGCGTGCTGGGCGATTATATCCCCTCTAAGCTGCAAATGGACGAGGGCGAAAGCGCGGTTTACATGGCTGTTACAAGTGATTATTCCGGCTTTATGCTGTTTGCTTTCAAGAGCGGCAAAATAGCCAAGGTTGACATGGCGTCCTACAAAACGCTGACAAACCGCAAAAAACTATTAAAGGCCTATTCCGGCAAGGACGAGCTGATCGCCATTATGTACCTCACGCAGGACTGCGAGCTGCATTTAACCTCTACGGACGGGCGCGTGCTGCTGGTTTCCACGGCCATGCTCTCGCTGAAAACCACCAAGGATACGGCCGGCGTTGCAGCCATGACCATGCGCAAGGGCAAGTCTTTGAGTGAAATGAAGATATTCGCCGAGGGCAGCCTTGAGCGCGCCCATCGTTACCGTTCGCGCGCTTTGCCCGCCGCCGGCAAAATTCTTTCGGCCGATGATGCCGGCGAACAGCTGGAATTGCTCAGCTGATAATTTTTTGTTTGCAAGTTGGCCGTTGTGTGCTATAATGAGTATATAACCATTTGAGAAGTTTTGGCTTGAAAGAAATTTCATTTCATTCAAGCTATACCTCCGGCAGAATAGGCTCTTATTATTTCTTGATGCGCGTTTAGGAGCTTTTATAACCAGTTTGTGCCGTGGCGCAGCGGCGGAATGGAGCTTAATATGGCAAAAGACACCCCCTTTCTGACATACAAGGATTTACCGCTGGTGCGCAGCGGAAACACCCTTTATTACGGCGACATGGGCGAAAAATATGTCGTCATGATGCAGGTGCTTGATCAAACCGGACTGGACAGCGAGGTTTCCATTTCCGGCAAGGTTTCTGTGCAGCTTATGCTAACCGATCCCGAGGTGCGCATAAAGGACCGCGTTGTTAAGAAAACCGAGAAAAACGGGCTTTATAACGCCATGGATATCGGCGAGATTTGGCTGAAGCGTGCCCTTTCGGAGCATTAACTGGTAATAATTTTTAAAAAAATCGCAATATTTTCTAATAAAAGTTTCTTCTTTTGTTGTATGATGTAACCTACCGATTACGAATTACAACAAAGGGAGATTTTTTTATGAAAAAGAATATGTACGCATGGATAGAAGATATGCTGAAGGCCCCCAAGAAAAAGGCTATTCCTGTTTTGTCTTTTCCCGGAATGCAGCTGCTTAACATGTCGGTTCTCGATATTATAAGCGACAGCGGAAACCAGGCGCAATGCATGAAGGCCGTGGCCGACCGCTGCGACAGCGGCGCTGTGCTCAGCCTGATGGACCTTTCGGTTGAGGCCGAGGCCTTTGGCGCGACCATAAAAACCTCGCCCGACGAGGTTCCCACCGTTATCGGCCAGCTCATAGACACCGAGGAGGATGCCGCCAATTTGCAGGTGCCCGAGGTTGGCACTGCGCGCACCGGGCTTTATATCGAGGCTGTTAAGAAAGCTGCCGAGCTGATAACCGACCGTCCGATTTTGGCCGGATGTATCGGTCCCTTTTCGCTGGCTGGCCGCCTTTGCGACATGACCGAGATCATGGTGAAATGCTACACCGAGCCCGAGGTGGTTCACACCGTGCTGGAAAAGGCTACCCAGTTTATTATAGAGTACATCAAGGCATACCGCGAAGCGGGCGCCGACGGATATGTTATGGCCGAGCCGGCTGCCGGCCTGCTCTCGCCCGACCTTAACGCCGAATTTTCAACGCCCTATGTAAGGCGCATAAACGATGCCTGCCAGAGCGAGGATTTTGTTTCGGTGTACCACAATTGCGGCAACACCATCCCGCTGATAGATTCTATTTTGGAAAATGGCTCGCGCGTGCTGCATTTTGGCAACGCCATAAAGCTTTGCGATATTCTCCCGCTCATCCCGTCCGACCGCGTTGTCATGGGCAATGTGTCGCCGGCCGATGAATTCAGGGGCGGCACACCCGAATCTATTTACGCCGACACCAAGCGTGTTATGGCCGAATGCGGTGCGTACAGCAATTTTGTTATTTCCAGCGGCTGCGATATCCCCCCGCTGAGCAGCTGGGACAACATCGATTCCTTCTTCAAGGCCACGGTGGAAAATTAATTTTGCCGCGCGAAAATATCGGTTTAACAATCCGGCTAACTGCCGGATTGTTTTTTTGTGCCGGGGGCAGGCGTATGCCGAAGCTGTGGATGTATGTTGGGGGAGATATGTATATTAGGGTGCGGCGGATGTGTGCCGAGGCAGGCGGTTTCAAAGTTTTTGTTGATTCGACACGTTTAAAGTGTTATAATTTAGTTCAAACAAAAATAATCTTTGAGGTGTTTTTGCATGAATATTTGGCATGACATGGATCCCGCCCGCGTAAAGGCAGATTCGTTTGTAGCCGTTATAGAAATTTCCAAGCGCGGCAAGAATAAATACGAGCTGGACAAGCAAACGGGCATGCTTATTTTAGACCGCGTGCTGTTCACATCTATGCAATACCCTGCTAACTACGGGTTTATCCCCCTCACCTACGCCGAAGACAACGACCCGCTGGATGTGCTTGTGCTATGCTCAGAAAGTATCGCCCCCATGACGCTGGTGAACTGCAAGCCCATAGGCGTTTTGCAGATGAACGACCAGGGACAGATGGACGAAAAGATTATTGCTGTGTGTGCCGACGACCCGTTCTACAACACATACAATGATATAGACGAGCTGCCCGGGCATCTTTTTACCGAGATAAGGCATTTTTACGAGGTTTACAAGACGCTGGAAAACAAGGAAACTCTCGTAAAGGAAATAGGCGGGCACGGGGAAGCCATACGCATTGTTCAGGAGTGTCTCGACCGCTACAAGGATAAATAAAGGCATTGTTGCCTATGTGCCGGCCCGTAAAAGGGCCGGCTTTTTTATTACCAAACGGGCAGGGCGGCTTTATTAAGGCAGCCGACGCGCAAAACGATGGCCTGCGAAAGGATGTACCCAGGCTTTAGCTATAGGACTTTAGCCGCATAGCTGAATATTAGTATGTATGTTTTGTATTTCTGTTCATTAGCTTTGCCACGGGGGGTCTGCCGCATTATAGCAAAGACCGTGGCCGCGGCAGACCCCTCCCAATTAATCAGTCATCTGTATTTTTATTATTAACCATATCAATCAGCGAATGCATATAATTACTTCCCCGCGCCAAAAGCACGCCCGTCATTATATGACCGGCCACAGGCCAGGCCATGGGCATCTGGGTTGCGGCAAAAAGGTCCAAATCGGCCGCGAATGCCACGGCTACGCCCAGCACAAGAGCGGCTATATGCGTCCAGCTGAAGCGGCCCTTATCAGAGATGGTTTTTATCCATTCGACAAAGCCCTCAACAACGACAGCAAAAAACAAAATTGAAAATAATTGCATTTTTTCAGGTTCCTTTCATCGGGTTTTTATATGAGCCGGGCGATAACAGCAGCAGCCAAAGCCGAAATAACCGCCAGAACTATACGGTCCCACCACATACTGGGGCGCCGTTCGAGCTTTCCCACCTGCCCCTTTAATTCCCCTATGGCTATTAAAATATGATCAAGCTTTACGGCCGATTCTACCTGGGCATTGCTCAGTGAATCGACCTTGACGCTAAGCGCCTTTATATTTTCTTCGGAAATTAGCATACGATGCTCCATCAGTTCGCTCATTTTTATGACCATTCCTTTAACTTCATTGTATGCACAGAACTTTTATGAATGGTCATAAAATTCCGGCATGTGGCGCGGCTCCGCTGATGCGGAAACAGCACGTCCTTTTAATAGTAAGCTTGAATAAATTCAAGCTTATACTTCCTTTTAAATTTTAAGTGCAGCTATGGTGTTTACGCCGGCGATACCATCTACAGCAAGCTTTTTATCAGCCTGAAAAGCCCTGACCTTTTCATTGGTTTTCGTGCCGAAAATACCGTCGGCAGTACCGCAGTCGTAGCCCCTGCATTTCAGCATTATTTGCAGCCAATATACGCCGGTGCCCCTCTGGCCGTTTTTTACGTTTCCCATTGGGGCGGCATATCCGCCAAAGGTGGTTCGTTTATATTGCTTATCAGAATACCAAAAGCTTTTTGACGTTCGGGTATCTATATGGTTGAAGGTGCTATATTCCCCTAGGCCGAGCACGCCCATTGTTTGGGCAATCTTTGCGATATCGGCCGGCTTTACGCCCGATATAACGATGTCGGCGGCCTGTCCTTTTGTATGATAGCTGGCCGAAGCCCCTCCCACTTTTTTATTGTAGGCGGGCGTGCGGTAGCCGCTGTTGATTTTTACAGGCTTTTTGTAATAATTACGCAGCGCTTGCAAAAAGGCGACTAGCCTATCGTCTATCAGCACGGCATCGCTGCCGTCCTTGCAGGCAAATTCACCCACCTTAAAATTGGCTGACAATGCATCGTTTCCCAAGCCTTTCATGCTATAGGTTTTTACGGACATAGTGTTTCTCTCTCCTTTATTTCATTTATCCCCCATAGGGCAAATTGAATCCCATTGCCCTCTATACACTATGCTCAAAAGGGTACTTTGTTGCCATGTTTTATGCAACAAGCCCATTTATTTTTTAAAATTTTTTTGAACAGGACTTTTCAAAAGTACTTTGGCATATTATTTTAAATACATAAAACATCCTGAAATAAAGTTAAAGGTATGGTTATGAAAATGAAAATGAAAAACAAGGCCTATTTTGTAGTGCCGCGCCGTATAAGCGCCATCTTGCTTTCGGCTGTGGCGGTGTTGCTTATATTCGCACTTGTAAGCACCATCAGGGTTACTGTTGTGGCCGTTTCGGGCAAGACTTCGGGCGAGATTAGCTGGGGATTGAAGCAGCATGGCAACGAACAGCCGCCCTCGGCCGACCCGGCCGGAGCGGAAATGCTTGGCCGGTATGGCGGCCGGTATATAGTAACGCCTGATGACGGCGCCCAAAAGCGCGTTTATTTTACATACGATTTGGGATACGAGGCCGGATATACCGCCGAGGTGCTTGACGTATTAAAGACACACAACATAAAGGCCGTTTTCTTTCTGGCCGGGCATTACGCAAAAACCGAGGAAGCGCTTGTGCGCCGCATGCTTAGCGAGGGGCACGCAATGGGCAACCACACCAACAACCACAAAACGCTTACACGTTGCTCTGATGAAGCGATGCGCGCCGATATAACCGAGCTGGAGGCAATATGCCTTGAAAAATACGATGAAAAACCTGCCTTTTTCCGTCCGCCCGGCGGTGTGTTTAACGAGCATGTGCTGAGCACGGCGCAGGGCATGGGATATACCACGCTGCTATGGAGCGCCGCCTATGTTGATTGGGAACGCGACAAGCCCATGGGCGCGCAAAAGGCCTGTGATAAGGTTACTTCAATGGTGCATCCCGGCGCGATATTCCTTTTTCATATAGCCTCGAGTGACACGCCCAAAGCCCTGCCCATGATACTAAGCGCGCTTGAAAAGCAGGGCTACACTGTGGGTGCGCCCGGGGAGCTTATTGCAGGATAGCGCGGGCGAGGGTTGTGGGTGACGCGGGGTTATGGGTGACGCGGGGTTGTAATTATTCGTGCAATTGTAAAAGACAGGGTTTCGGATAAACCGAAGCCCTGTCTTGTTATATTTCAAATGTTCACCGCGCCGAGCGCAAAGCGCGCAACGAATTTAGTATGGCCAGCAACGAAACACCCACATCGGCAAACACGGCCAACCATAAAATATTGGGTATCGAGAGAAAGCTAAGCGCCATAACAACAAACTTGAAGCCGAGCGCAAACACAATGTTTTGGCTTACTATGCGGCCGGTGCGCCGCGCAATCTGCATACCTGCTGCTATCTTTCTCAAATCGTCGTTGAGTATTATCATATCGGCGGCCTGATTGGCGGCATCACTGCCCATGCCGCCCATGCACACGCCCACATCAGCGCGGGCCAAAGCGGGCGCATCGTTTATTCCGTCGCCTACAAATAGCAGCGAACCCGTCCCCTTTTCGGCCATAAGGCGCTCTATGTGCTCTACCTTGCCGTTGGGCAGCAGGCCGCCATGTATCTCGCTAAGCCCTAGCCCGCGGCCCATGTGCGCGGCCGTTTCGGGCCGGTCGCCCGAGAGCATTACCGTGCGGCGTACGCCCAGCGCATACAGCTGTTCTATTGCGGCAGCGGCATGAACCTTTACCGTGTCGCCCACTATTATGAAGCCTATATACCGGCCATCGGCCGCCGCGTAAACCACCGTACCCGCGGGCGGCGCATCCTGGGGAACGTCAATGCTATTTTCGGCCATCAGACGGCCGTTTCCAGCCAAAATCTGAACACCATCCACCACGGCCGACACGCCCCGCCCCGAAAGCTCGTGCTGGCCAGACACGGACAAGCTTAATTCGCGGCCATATCCGCTGACAACCGACCGCGCAACAGGATGAGAGGAAAAGCTTTCGGCGTGAGCCACAATGCGCAGCAGCTCATCGCGGCTGGTGCCTTCGGCCGGAGATACCTCTACAATTTTAAAGCTGCCCTCGGTTAGAGTGCCGGTTTTATCAAACACAACCGTATCAACGCGCTTTAGGTTATCCAGATAGTTGCTGCCCTTTAGCAGCACGCCCGCCCTTGAGGCGGCACCCAGCCCGCCGAAATAGCCCAGCGGAACGCTGATGACCAGCGCACATGGGCAGGATATTACCAGAAATGTGAGGCCCCTTTCGGCCCACAGCGCAAAAGGCAGCCCGCCGTTTATCAGCCACAAAGCCAGCGGCGGCAGCAGGGTGATTGCAGCGGCCAGCGAAACCACAACGGGCGTATATATCCGCGCAAAACGGCTGATAAACTTTTCGGCCGGCGATTTTTTGGCCGTGGCATCCTGCACCATTTTGAGTATTTTCGACACTGTGGATTCGCCAAAGCTGCTGGTTACGCGTATTCTTATAACGCCGTTGAGATTTATGCTGCCCGAAAGTGCCTCGCTTTCAGGCGCAATATCAACGGGCAACGATTCGCCGCTGAGCGCCGAAGTATCGAGGCTGCTGTCCCCCTGAATCACCACGCCGTCCAGCGGCACATATTCGCCCGGACGGACCTCTATAATATCGCCCACGGCCACATCCACGGCCGCTATTTTGCTCACCGAGCCATCGGCGCGAACGATATTTGCCGTGTCCGGCCGTATGTTCAAAAGCGCCTGAATTGAACGTTTGCTGCGGTTTACGGCCATATCCTGAAACCATTCGCCCACGATATAAAATATCATAACAGCAACGCCCTCGGGATATTCGCCGATAAAGAACGCGCCGATAGACGCCACGCTCATGAGCAGGTTTTCATCGAAAACCCGCCCCTTTGAGATGTTCCTCGCAGCCGACCAAAGCACCTTGTACCCGACCATAAAATAAACCGCTATATACAACACGAGCGCCGCATAAAATGGCGGCTCGAAAATAAACAGCACGACCATAGCCGCCAAGCCAGCCGCCGCACGGATCAACGGAAAATACTTGTTTTTTTCATCTTTGTGGTCATGGTCATGATCGGATTTACCGCAGCCATCATGTGAAGCCTCATGGCAGCAGCACCCTATATCGACGTTAATATCAGAATTGTTTGTTTTTACGCTCAATTTGAATTCCTCCTCATTGTTACGATTGAACATATGCTCAATCGTTGGTTTTATTATATGCAATCAAAAACAAAATGTCAAGAGGTTTTTTGAAAAATATTTACCACTGAAAATAGGGAACGGCAAAAACCGTTCCCTGCAAGCGGTTGACATCTCTTTAGACTAAAGGCTGAACAATGCGCCCAAAAGCCTTGATAACGCCGCCAAAAATGTCATTTCAGGCACATCATCGGCCGCACAAAAGGCTATTTCGCCCAGCACAGTTCCTTCCAGCTCTATGGTTACGCTGCCGATAAGCTGCCCTTTTTTCACGGGCGCTTCTATGCTTTCGGGCAGCGATACCGTGCGGGTTATTTTATCGGCCTGCCCCTTTGGTACAAGCACGGGCAGGGGCGCGGGCGGGGCGATATTCACGCCCGGCTTTGTGCCGCCTGTGACCTTAACCTGGCCCAGCTCTTCCGCATCGGCTGTGATGCTGCTGTTTTCATAATTGGCAAAGCCATGGTCAAGCAGCTTGCGCGCGCCGCCAAACCGGTTATCCGAATTGTCGGCGCCCATGATAACTGAAACGAGCTGCATATTATCACGCGTGGCCGAGGCGCTGAGGCAATGACCGGCCTTGCTTGTTGTGCCGGTTTTCAGGCCTGTACAGCCCGGATAAAACCGCACGAGTTTAGTCGTACGCTGAATAAGCTATACATTTTGGATATTAAAAAATAATAAAAGATATGATTAAATCATATCCCATTAAGAATTATTAGAATCTTTATATTCCAGCTCTAGCCTGATTTTTTCAAGCTCTATAAGCAGTTCTATTAGTCTGCCAGTATCAATGTCATTTTTGTCTTTTGTTTTAACTATAATCATATTGATAAGACCTTCAACAAATTCAAAATCTATAAATTGTTCTTCTATTCTTCTTTTAATATCACATATTTGCCCTGATATATTAAATACTCCATATTCAAGGGCAAAATCAACTATATCATTTGCTAATTCTTTTCGTTCCATTTTCAAAATCCCCCCAGACTTTCTAAACTATTAAATTTAAAACATAAGCAAATTTATAAATAGCTCGGCGTTTCAATTTTCTAAACGCTTTGCTATCACTACTACTAAAACCTAGTAAAGCAACTACTTCATCTTCATATTTACCATTAATAAAATATTCTATTATGTATCGCTGTTCTTCAGCGGACAAAATACTCTTTGCCCAATGAAACCCCGATAAATGCTTTTTGATTTCGCCGTTTTTATCTTCCAACGCTGATAAATTGAATTCGTCTTTGCCAATTTGGATATATGATTGTTTTTTGTTTTCAAACGTAAAATCATAATGGGCTACCAATCCGCGTTCGGCATTTAATCTGGCCTGTTCCCATTTCAACTCTTCTAAACCTACAAAATAATTATTGACCTTTTCTTTTGTTTCCTTAAAATTAAAATCCTCTAAATTTTGAGTTAATGACATTTTCATATATAAATCCCCCTATTCAGTTTTATTGATTATAAATTGAATTTCATTCTCTAAAACAGATTTTTCAAATTAATCACCGCCTTTCCTTGACAAAAACATATCGAATGCTTTTGTAGAACATTGTCTTTATTTGACGAATAAACAACTTTATTGTCAAACATTACACTGATTTTACGGATAACAGAACATTTTTTCCTCACTTTCCATGCAAAAAAGAACCCGCCTAATAAACGAGTTCTTCATAATGTTAGATTTTCTCCAACTATATCAATTATAACATTTGAAAAGAATAAGTAAAGGGTCAAATTCGGGCATTTAGGTGGCAGTTGGGCGGCAATTGAGATGGAAAAATTTTATCAATAAAAAATGACTTGTTTCAGCCATTTTTGCTATGTTGTCAATATCCATATTCGGATAATCAGTAACTTTAGACATAGGAACTCTTTTCTCTTTACCTCTTAAAAGCCTTTTACCACCCTTTAATAAATCTGATTCGATTTCTTTTCTAATTTGGCGAGCCTTATCTCTACCATTACCACACTACTGCTTAATATCATTGACATTTGCCTATTGCTTACCTAACAGTGCGAACAATTCACCATAGCTCAATGCAATCCCCCTTTATCGGTATAGCAATATGCAATGATACTTACATATTACTACACATTTTTATTTTCAAGCAAGTCATTCTTGCCGATTTTAGTTATAAATAAAAAAACGCCAGTTTTATGCTGACGTTTTAAACTGATAATTTGAAAATATCAGTGACTAATTATTTTTTTATGAAAATCAATTTTTTTCCATCTTCTTCAATGGTCATGATATTATCTTCAATTATTCCAACTGTATTGATTTCAGACTTAAAAGCTATTTTTATTTCTACTTGTTTGTTATTTGGAGAAAGCTTATATGTACCATCAAAATAAAACAATTCGTGAAAATCGACAATGTCATTACTTTTAAAGTCATAAAAACGGTTGTTATATTGCCATGTTTTTATAAAATCCCTTGAAAATTCTTCGCCATTTTTGAAATATCCTTTTTCAAATACCCATTTTGTTCCTATAAGCATATTGTCTACTGATAATGATTCGACAGTTTCATTATCCTTGGAAGTGTCATTTGGGATTGACTGAGTACTTGAAGCTGTAGAAATTTCTCTATCAAAAGATTCAGTCACAGAATTTGAATTTGATGAACCAAATTTTATCTCAATTTTTTCGATAGTAAAAAACAAACCAAATATTGCAATGATAGTTGTGATTATTATGCCGATTATTGCGATAACAAGATGGACTTTTTTGAATTTATCGTCTTTTTGAATTGATTGGTTTTCTTTATTTACATCGTTCATGTCAAATTGCCTTTCTAAAATTGTCAAATATTAAAGTTAATGCTACAATATAATTGTAAGGGTGATTTTCTATGGGCGAAGAACAAGAAATAATTAAAGTTAAAAAAGGTAATAAAATTATTAACACATCTATAGTAGTAGGTATATTTGGTATGGCTGTATCAGCGTTAGGAATCGCGGTTGATATAATTACAGGTAACCCTGTTGATTTCATTTCAGTTGCTCCCGGCATATCAGGATTGGGTTTAATCGTTGGTGGCATTTGTGGCAAAGCAGGATACAAAACCGAGCAAAAAGTACAAGGTGGCATGACCAAATGAATATAGAAACCAAAGATGTTATTACATTAAAAAATGGAGAAGAATACGCAGTTTGCAGTAAAATTGAATATGAAAATAATTACTATTTGTATCTAGTCAATATTATAGACCAAACTGATATAAAGTTTGCTATGGAAAAGCAAAGAGATAGTAAAGTATTCATATCTGATATTACTGATGAAACTCTAATCAGACAACTACTTCCATTATTTTATGAAAAATCTAAACATTTGATAAACACTGAAGAGTCTTAAAAAACTCTTTTTTTATAATAAATTTATCAATTTTATGATTCGCTATAATCTTTAAAAACAAGTAAATCCATAGTATCCCTTACTTTCTGTTTTGCTTTTTCATAATCTTTATTTGTTCAAATAACAATTCTTTTTGATTATCTGAAAGTGTTCTAATATCCTCTATTAAAGTAAATTCACTAGCACTAATGTTTTTCGGGTTCTTTGGATTGAAATCTAAAAGGTAATCACAGGTAACATCTAATGCATCAGCAATTCTTTTTAATGTTTCAAAATCCGGTTCACGATTTGTTTTTATGTAGCCGTTTAAAGTTGAGTAAGAAATATTTAGTTTTTCAGCAAAAGACTTTTGTGTTATGTCAAGCTCATCAATTTTATTGAGGATTTTATCACCAATACCCATATTTTCCACTCCTTTTTATCCATTATATAGGCTCATTTTTAAAGGAAAGGAAGAATACTCAATATACGAAAATACATCTTGACAATACTCAAAACGGGTATTATAATTAACCAACAGCCACCAAAGGTATACCTTTAGCGGAATCGACCAAAACTTCATATCGCCTTATGAGGTTTTATTTTGTGTCTAAAAGAAAGGATATTTACAAATGAAAAAAGTTATCACGCTTTTACTATCAATTTGCATGCTCTCCTTAATCACTGCTTGCGCTCCAAAAGTCCAAGAAAGCAGTCCGGAAGATTTCGAGTATAGCCAAATAGAGGGTGGAATAGAAATCACCGGCTATAAAGGTACTGATGCAAAAGTTATTATCCCTGACAGCATTGAAGGAAAAAATGTCATTTCCATTAAGCAAAGTGCCTTTACGTCTATGTCAAATCAAGAAAACTTAGTTGAAGTGATTTTGCCGAAATATTTGGAAAGCCTCGGTTTTTATATTTTTGCGGGCTGTTCTAAATTAGAAAGCATTACTATTCCTGAAAGTGTGAAGTCTATTAACGGCACTGCATTTGGAAGAACGGCGCTTAAAAACATCACCTTAAAAGGTGATCTGAACTCTTACCTTGCTACGGGAGCAACCATGCTAGATAATACAAAAGACGATGATATTTATTTCTATGCTAATTTAGAAGCGGCCGTGCCGGAACAGGTTTCAAGAATCCAGACCGCAGGAACTATTACAGATGAAAACAAAGCCTTAATCTATTGTACAGTTTTTAACCAAGATACAATAAAAGTAAATGGAAAAGAATATAAAAAGCCTGCAACGCCAACCCCGAGCGGTTCTTATATTTGGGATAGCAATAAAATAATCTTTAGTGAGAACAACGAGTATCAAATAAGTGCCGGTGGTGAAGCGGTATATCAAGGCACATACGAATATAATGATGGCTCGAAAAACTACATCATGAATCCAAGTGAAGATGTTTCCTTTAAATTTGCTCTTTTTGAAAACGGTCTTTATTTGACTGGTACCGAAAAAGGAACCCTTCAAAGCAAAATGTGGATTAAAGAAAACTAAGAATAGAGGATTTTATAAAACAATGAATAAAACAGCTAGACTTATCCGTCTTAGTACCACTATTGTAATTGCCTGTACGCTTATCGTTCTGTTAGTTGGCTGTGATGAATTAGCTTTGTTTTATGGTGATAGCAGCCAATCGAAAAATCAACAATATGACAACACATTATCAACAGAAGCCAATAATAACAACTATGCTTCTAAAAATGATACAAATTGGGATTTCCTCAAAGGTAAATGGGAATATAGATATACATACAGCGTTGAGGGGCAATCACGAACAATAATTGAATTTGACCTTTATATAGACGGTTTTGACGGTTACTTTATAGAGGGTTCTTATACATACAAAGTTCAAGACAAGCCTTTATTTCAAAGCTGGAATTATTCCGACGATGGAGCAAGTGAGATTTTTTATGCAGAACCCAAATATCAATACATTAGTAATCTTTATGCCAGTAATCAGGGGCGCGTTTATGATTATTATGTAGACTTATATGACAATACGCTTGAGAATAGCATTACTCAACCGTGCTTTATTATTGACAAAAACGAAGGAATCCTTATTCTCACTGGACATGAGCAGTGGAACCCATTACGCCCAGTCAAACGAGTTGATTAAGATAAAATCATCATAAGCATATATAAGAGTAATTAAAAAATCCATTTTTTCATATTATCAAAAGGAGAGTTTCGCATGAAAATGAAAATCAAAGGCTTAATACCATCAATCATCGGGGCAGTTTTGTTAATATTGGGGTTCATTCTTTCTCAAACAAACGAATATAAATATGGCGCTAATAGCCGTGGCTTTGACGACAAATCGAGCAGACAAGCCGTTATCTTTTTTATGATTGTTGGGGCGGTTTTATTAATCATTGGGTTGTTTAGACTTTTAACCTCTTATAAGAATCAGCAAAATAATATAAATAACCCCCAATTCCCCAGTAATAATTCTACCCCCATGAATAATATCATTAATAATAAGGTAAGCCCAAATTCAAACATCAACAATCAAGTTCAAGGTATTCCTTGCAGTAGATGTAACTTAATCATTGAACCACATAATAAATTTTGCCGTTATTGCGGCACTGAAAGATTGAGCAAAAAACTTTGCCCCGCTTGTAAAAACGAGATGCCTATAAACAATTCTTTTTGTAGCCGTTGCGGAACACACCTATGAAAATGAAAGGATGACACAATGACAAACATACAATGCTCAAAATGCAAAAACGAAATACCCGCCGATTCCATTTTTTGTGGCCTTTGCGGACAAACTCAAAACTCTGTTCAAGAAACCGTAACAGCAGAAATTGTTCAAGAGCCAATCAAGCAAGAGGTTATTCAAAAACCTATTGAGCAAGAAAACCCTATCATAGCTCCACCCGCTAACCCCAATATTGAAAACAACCTAGATCATCAACCGCAAATACATACGGCACTCAATGATACGAAGCCCCTCCGTATAGATGATACTAAGAAAGGCCGCATAGTGCTTTCCAAAAATCACGGCGACATGCGTGTAAGCCTCCGGCGTTCTTTTGGTTTAACAGAGCTTATTATTGACGGTTATGTGTACGATGAAAGGCAGGGAATAACTGAAACCAGTTACTCATTGGATGCCTATGTAAGAGGAAACCATATTGTTGGAAAGCATCGGATTAGAGGCTTTGCGACTGTGTATATTTATGTTAATGAACAATTAATCGCAAAAACCCGTCGCTGGTACTAATTTATTTTTTATATATTAAAACGGTAACCGTGATTTAATTTCATGGTTATCGTTTTGTTCTTATACTTCAATATCGTCAAAATCGAAAATGGCAACGTTCGCTGTTTCGTTTTTTTGCTTTGTGATTTCCTCGTTTTTATGAGGATCGTTATTAATAGGCTTTTTTTCTAACAGATATAAGCTTTTCATTAATTCGCTTGTGATACGAAAAGCCTGAAACTCTATTTTTTTATCATCTTTACAAATAAAGCGTCCGCTTATCTTGAGAAGCTTATTAGCGCTGTCGTTACCTAACATAATACGGCTCGGTTCGGGATCTACAAATCGCCCGCAAATACGCAAGGAAACATTATTTTTAATCTGACCATTAACGATAGTCGCGTCAGGTCTTTGAATACCCATAATAACATTGATTCCTGCCGCTCTGGAAAGCCGCGTAAGCGTTTCCAAGCTATTCGTTAAGCCTTTGTTCCCCGCCCTTATAAGCTCTGCCAGTTCGTCAATAAAAAGCACTATACGTTTCATTTGCCTATCCATGGGCACCACCTGGTTATACTGCTCCATGCTCTCAACTCGCGCTTCTCTAAGCAAGTCAAATCTGTGTTTTGTTTCGGCAACCAAACTATCTAAAACCGTTTGGATTCTATCATAGTCCGAATAAACATCAACCACTTTATCAAAATCAACAAATGCCACCCCGCGCTTAAAGTCAATCAGTTTAATATCATGTCCTTTTAAAGCGCATTGATAAATTAAACATTTCAAAATATTGGATTTCCCGCTGCCAGTTTCACCTGCTATAAATGCATGAGCATTTTTATCTAAGTTTAAAAAAACATAACCAGTGTAGCTGATACCCACATTTAAAAGATTATTATAACTTGTTAAAAATCTATCATTCCAAAGGGCACTAGCTGTAAGCGGCTTTTTATTTATAAAAATATTGACAATATTATTATCATCAGGTTTATTAACAATTTTAATAATTTTGGCGTTAAAATATGTTTCAAACAGAGCCCTCTTTTTTTGCCATTCTGTCAAAGGTATCATAGATTTAAAGGTTAATATTTTTAAATACTCTGTTTCCTCTGCTCTTAAAAATTGCGGGAAGTTACCCTTTAGATCCGAAAAACTCATCTGCTTAAAAATATCCGAATACTTTTGTCGTTCTCTTTTTACTGGAAGCATTTTTATATTTGCAAATATCCCCACTGCGAAAAGCACACCCAAAAAGCATAAACCCCCAAAGAAAAACATTCCTAGAATAAGGCTATGCGCGCGCATATCTTTGGCTATGAATAAACCCAACACTGCACAAATAGCAAATACAATTCTTCGCAGTTTTTTTGCCTTTACTCAATTTAAATATATACATATAGCCCATATAAATATTGTTAACTAAAAAACCCATCAAACCCATTTTTCATTTCACCCTCAATCTTTGATATTTGTTTCATAGAAATCTTTTAAAACTTTATATGCGCCTAAATTTATCACTATCATGCGTTTTGTTTTTTTGGTTGTTTTATCATACACAACAGACGAAAAACTGTTAGCGTTACAAATAATCATATTCAACATTTTATATGTTTTCAGCTTTTCGTTTCGTTTGATATATAGATTTCGGTCAAGGAACTTGTAAAGCGTTTTATTGCTAATTATAATTCTGTCATCTTCGATTTTGACTTTTTCGATTAAATATTCAACAATAGAGAAAAATTCTTGCAACAATAAATCTAACAGTTTTATATTGTTTGCCGCCCCTTTTTAGATTTCGACTTTGCTTTTCAGATATAGCCTTGTGTTTTTAATTTTGCTGTGCCTTAATAATTGCTTAACCGTGTTTATGTCCTTACAGTCTCTAAAAATGATTTTTGCATAAGCCCGCCGTAAATCATGGCAAGAAAACCCTTTATCGTGTGCTTTAGCTTGTAAATAGGAAGATGAATAAAAAATCTTTTCGTCTATTCCATGTGAAGTTATATGTTCACACAGATCATAAAAAAAGCTTTCATCATTATTTTTATAGACAAAAACCTGTTCTTGTTTACCACCTTTACCAATAAAGGATAATTCTATCTCGCTGTCAAAAACCACGCAATTTTCTCTCTTAATTTGTGAAAGCTCCGATACCCTTAACCCAGTAGAAAGCAATGTTTCATAAGAAAGGCGGAGTTTTTTATCTTTCATAATCTTAATTTGATTTTGAATATCTGCAAGCCTAACAGCCTTTAACTTACGATACTTCTTTTTCTTTGAAACTATCATTGAATCAAGCTCGCTGATAATGTCTGCGCTTAGCTTAATATCAAGAAAATCGCACAGTTTTACAAAGGCATTTTTATACTTGGAATACTCACCCTTATATTTGAAAGCTCTTAGTTTATTTAAAACAGTATCTATATTCATTTCCTTACAGTCAAATAAATATTGTCCTTCAAGCAAATAACAAACCGCATTATAATATGTTAGCGCAGTTGATGAAGATAACCCGCCTGTCACTAGTGCTTTTTTATACTCTAAAAGTGTATTGTATTTCACTCATAATCCTCCTACATAAAATGTGTAAGGTCATGCTTGCTTTTTCTTTTCTTCTTACACTCTCTAAAGCGTTGATATATCTAGGTTAACACGGTCTTTCTTACAAACTAGGGAATGAGTAAGGTCAGGGTTTGTGCAGAGGTGCATAATTTTAGGGTATTCCTTTTGAATTGGAACAGATCAAAGCCCCCTTTTATAATTTTTTCGTCAAACTTTTTGGCTTGGAATTTGTAAACTGCATATCGGTTACTGCCACGTTTCCGTTATCATTCTGCACGGTTATATTAGACACAAAAGTAGTTAAAAATTCTTTCTTTTCCGCATTGTTGAGATTAACCCAATTATCTCTGAAATTGCCGACAATATCTTTTATAAGCTCTATACTGATTTCTTCAGTTTCTTGTTCTTTACATTTTTGTTGCTCATTTTCTAAAAGCTTCAGCTTTGTATTCATGGTATTTGCAAATTCCCGATATTCCTCAAAAGATAATTTTTCTTGAACAAATAAATTTCTAAGCTCCTCTAAGCGTTTTTTTGCCCCTGCCATTTCTTTTATGAGGTTGTTTTTCTTTTCTTCTTGTGTATGGATTTTATCAGAAGTCAGATCCCTTTCATTAACCACAAAGTCATCAAAGTTATTTATATAATCACTAAAAGCTTGCTCTACTTTATTGTGTGAAAATCCGCACATATCACATAAACCAATTTTTTTATTATGGCACATATAATTCACGCGCAGATTTTGGCTTTTTGTTCTTGTGTCACGATGTTGCATTGAGCCTAATCTATGACCACATTGACAACAAAATAAAAACGTTAGAAAATAAGCATTTTCGCTCGGATATTTTCGCTGGGAATATTGCTTGCGCCTTTTGGTTATATCCTGTACACGGTAAAAAATATCTTCGTTCAATATATGCTCGTACCGCTCACTATCAACAGTAAAGGCTGCTTTTTGTTTACCCTGCACCCCATATCTGATTTTGCCGATATATAGCGGATTGGTTAAGATTGAAGCGATTGTTGACTGGCTCCAGTTACCGCCCCTCTTTGTCGGCACTTGCCTTGTGGTTAGAATCTTACATATTTTAATCATAGACGTGCCTTGCAAATACAAGTCATATATTTGCTTTACGATTTCTGCTTCTTCTATATTGACAACTAAATCACCAGTACCAGTTACATAATCATAGCCATAAACTCCATGTGTATTTGTATAATTGCCCTCTCTTGTTTTTTGTTCGTAACCAAAGCTAACACGTTCGGCTAAATTTTCACGCTCAAACTCGGCAAATATTCCCACTATTTTGATAAACATTCTGCCGGTGGCCGTTGAGGTATCTATCGCTTCCATTAAAGAATTGAACGCGCAATCCTTCTCTGAAAAAAGCTCAATCAGCTCAATCAAGTTTTTAGTTGATCGTGTCAATCTATCTATCTTATAAACAAGCACATTGTCTATCTTTTTATCCTTTATATCCTCAATCAGCCTTAAAGCATTCGGGCGGTCTTTTATGTTTTTTCCGCTGATTCCGTCATCAATATAAAAATCATGTATCACCCAACTGCGGGCAAACGCGTACTGCTTTAATTTTTCTATTTGGGCTTTGATTGAAAAGCCCTCGCGTGCCTGTTCTTCGGTTGATACCCTTATGTAAATCCCAGTTGTGAAAATAGTTTCTTCATTATTTATAGAAAAAACTCCCATCTATTAAAAAATTAGGGTTTATTATTTTCCTTATTTTTTAATATCCTCGGAGTTGACGTTCTTAAAAAAAATTTCATCATGGCAATTTGCAATGCCCTATCAATAACAGGCGTTTCTTGCGGGTTTTCATTTTTAGGCTTTTCCCTCATACAGGCTACTCCTTTATATCGATTTTATAGAAATCCCCCTTTTTTATCCTGCATTTTAGAAATTCACTTTATTAAGATACATACGCTAAAAAGCATTTCTTTATGTATAGCGTTTCTAGCATACGAGTTTATTGGTATTCACGAGCTTGCTTTGTCCAGCGCGCAGCGTGTCCATCCATATCGAGGTGTATTCGTGTATCTTGGGATGCTTCATCAGCTCGCGCGACATTATGGCGACATCCATGGCGCTGGTTACGTGGCCATCGGCGTCCAGCCCGCTCGCATTCATAAAATGGGTATCGGCGCAGCCAAGCTCGGCCGCCCGCTCGTTCATACGCGCGACAAATGCCTCCTCGCTGCCCGAAACCTTTTCGGCCAGAGCCACCGTCGCATCGTTGGCGCTGGCTATGCACACAGCCTTGAGCAGCTCGTGCACGGTCATAAGCTCGCCCGGCTCCAGCCATATCTGCGAGCCGCCCATCGAGGCGGCATACGAGCTTGTGCTGACCGAATCGTCCTGCTTCATCCTGCCGCCATCTATCGCTTCCATAAAAAGCAGCAGCGACATAACCTTGGTTATCGAGGCGGGAGCAACCTTTTCGTGCGGATTGAGCTCGTACAGCACCTTGCCTGTGGACTGTTCCATCAGCACGGCCGATTTGCACGACAGCTTTAGCTCGGCTGCGCCCGAAACGGGTTCTGTGTATTCCTTAAACGGGTCTTCATACTGGTCGGCCATGACATGTTCGGTAGCGATTTTTCCGGCTGATGCCGCGGGCACGGCTGTTTCATCGGCCTCCGCACTGATAAAGCCTCCGGCTATAACACACGCTATCGCCAAAAGTGCCGCGCCTGTTTTTTTAAAAAGTTTGTTTTTCATGAAAGGCCTCCGTTTCGGTATTATTTCTCTATAAAAGATATGCTTTCATTCGCCTTTAAATGTTCGACTTTAAAATATTGTATATATTGCCTAATTATTTCGATATTTTTCTATACTCGATTATGAAAATATACTTGAATAGCGGCGGCCAATATGTTAAACTGACAATAATAAAATAAACTGGAAGGTTTTTCTGATGAATGAAATAAAGCTTTTTGGTTCGGGCGCGCACTACGGCGCGCAAAACTTGCTGGGTGCACACTTTATCAGTGATGATAGGGTGGTTTTTCGCGTTTGGGCGCCCAATGCACTGAGCGTGAGCGTAACCGGTGACTGGTGCGAATGGGACACGGCCGCACACCCCTGCGAGCTTATAAACGGCGGCATTTGGGAATGCACGGTTGACGGCCTTAGTATATACGATAATTACAAATACTGCGTTACAAGCGCGGACGGGCAGCGTTTGAAGGCTGACCCCTACGCTTTTCACGCCGAAACGACCCCCGAAACGGCCAGCAAGCTATACAGGCTTGAGGGATATGGTTGGAAGGACAAAAAATGGCAGGCAGCCAAAAAGCGACAGAAAATATACTCGTCGCCCGTTAATATTTATGAATGTCATCTTGGTTCTTGGCGGCAGCATGAGGACGGCTCACCTTACAGCTACCTCGATTTGGCGCGCGAGCTTGTGCCCTATGTGGCCGATATGGGCTACACCCATGTTGAATTTATGCCCATAATGGAATACCCCTTTGACGGAAGCTGGGGCTATCAGGTTACGGGCTATTTCGCCCCCACGTCCCGGTTTGGCACGCCGCATGATTTTATGGCACTGGTTGACGCTTTTCACGCGGCCGGCATCGGCGTTATTCTCGATTGGGTTCCCGCACACTTTCCCAAGGACGGCCACGGGCTTTACCGGTTTGACGGCACGCCTTTATATGAATACAAAAACCCCTTGATAGGCGAGCACAAGGAATGGGGCACTATGGTGTTTGATTTCGGCCGCCCCGAGGTTATCAGCTTTCTTATATCCAACGCGCTGTTTTGGTTGGATACATATCATATAGATGGCCTGCGGGTTGACGCTGTGGCCTCTATGCTATATCTCGATTACGGCCGCGATGAGGGACAATGGCAGAAAAACAAATACGGCGGACGTGAAAATCTTGAGGCCGTTGCGCTGATGCGCCGGCTAAATGAGGAGGTTTTTCTGCGCTTTCCCGACACACTGATGGTGGCCGAAGAATCTACAACATGGCCCTTGGTGACCAAACCGACAAGCTCGGGCGGGCTTGGGTTTAACTTTAAATGGAACATGGGTTGGATGAACGACATTTTGCGCTACATGTCCATGGATCCGTATTTCCGGAAGTTTAACCACGACGCTCTGACTTTCCCTCTGTATTACGCTTTTTCTGAAAATTTTGTTATGGCTATATCGCACGACGAGGTTGTGCATGGCAAATGCTCGCTTATAGAAAAAATGCCGGGTGAATACGAGCAGAAATTTGCCAATTTACGCGCGTTTTTGTGTTACATGATGGCGCATCCGGGCAAAAAGCTGAATTTTATGGGCGTGGAATTTGCCCAATTTATCGAATGGGATTACAAAAAGCAGCTCGATTGGCTGCTGCTGGAATACGACGCACACAGCCAAATGCAAAGCTTTGTGCGCGATATTAACATGCTTTACAAAAAGAGCAGCCCTCTTTGGGAAATTGACTTCGATTGGGACGGCTTTGCCTGGATAGCCCACGACGACAACGACGGCTCGGCCATAAGCTTTAGGCGCATAAACGCCGATGGCGATGAGATAATCGCCGTGTGCAATTTTGTCCCCGTTGAAAAGGAAGGCTACCGAATAGGCGTTCCGCGAGCGGGCACCTACAAGGTTTTGATCGACACGAACGACGCAAAATACGGCGGAGCTCTGACGGGCAAAATGCCCTCATATAAATCCGAGAAAACACCCATGCACGGGCAGGAGCAAAGCATCGCTCTGGATTTGGCCCCCATGAGCGCTGTGTGGCTTTCGGTGCCAAAAAAACCAAAACCAAAATCAAAGGAGGCGCAGCCAAATGTATAAAACCGATTGTGTCGCCATGCTGCTTGCCGGCGGCCAGGGCTCGCGGCTTTATACCCTCACCAGCAAAATTGCCAAGCC
>JGI994J12354_10001391_pt1 | contig 24440 bp, 25 predicted proteins | sample IntmicLarv3ML3BL_FD_12354 | JGI IMG/M metagenome (IMG submission 12354)
CGGGGAGGCCACCCTTCGTCCCCCTCGCAGGGGGAATAAAGCCCCTCCCTCCGCAAGGGAAAAAGACGAAGAACGAGCGGGGAGTGAAAGAACAATCTGCGCGGTTGGCCACTGCCACACTGAAAAACCGGTTGCAACCCGGCAAAATTTACGGTATACTATAGTAACAGCACAATGCAGAGCACCCGCCAAGCAAAACAGAAAAACAGGAGGGACAAAACAATGAACTGGGAACCCTGGACAGGCTGCTACAAGATCAGCGACGGCTGCACATACTGTTATTTTTACGGCCCTTATTCCAAGCGGTGCGGGCAAAACGCCATAGAAAAAACCGCCGAATTCGGAAAGCCCCTGCAAAAAACCGCCAAAGGCAGCTACAAAATTCAAAGCGGCAAAATTGTCGCAACCTGCTTTGCCAGTGACTTTTTTATAGAGGAAGCTGACCCCTGGCGCGCCGAAGCCTGGGCCATGATAAAAGCACGCCCCGACCTTGAATTCCTGCTGCTAACCAAGCGGATAGACCGCTTCCCGGTTGCCCTGCCGAAGGATTGGGGCGACGGCTATGACAACGTAAATCTGGGCTGCACGGTGGAGAATCAGGCTCTTGCCGACACACGCCTGCCCCTCTTTTTGTCCTATCCCATAAAACGGCGGTTCATCGCCTGCTCCCCGCTTCTGACGGCCATTGACCTCTCTCCCTACCTTGAAACCGGCGGCATTGAGCACGTAAGCGTCGGCGGTGAAACCGGCCACGAGGCGCGGCAGTGCGACTACAATTGGGTACTGTCCCTTCGGGAGCAATGCGCCAAAGCAGGGGCAACCTTTTGGTTTAAGAACACAGGCTCCTTCTTCTTGCAGGACGGAGAGCTGCAGAAAATAAACCCATTTAAGCAAAGCAGCCGTGCCAAAGAGCTTGGCATCAATATCTTGGGCGGCAAGCGGCTGTTTTAGAAACAGCAGGGGAGGACAAATATGAACATGCTGCTATGCAAAAACCGTGCAGAATTCAGAGCATGGCTTGCAGAAAATGCGCATTTGGATACCGGCATCTGGCTGCTGCTGAGCAAAGAGAAGCCGCCATCTACCATAACAGCAATCGAAGCCCTGGAAGAGGCCCTGTGCTTCGGCTGGATTGACGGTCAGCTGCAAAGCATTGACGCACTTTCGTATAAAAAATATTTTAAGCAGCGCAAAAAGGACAGCAACTGGTCCGAAAAAAACAAAAAGCTGGCCGCCGAACTGGATAAAAAAGGCCTGATGACCGACTTCGGCTGCGCAAAAATAAAGGAAGCAAAAGAAAACGGCCAATGGGACACTGCCCCAAAAGAAACCCTCACAAAAGAGCAAGCACAACAATTCGAAGCCTTGCTAAAGCCCTGTGAATCGGCACATGCAAACTTTGCAAAAATGCCGCCCTCCATGCAAAAAGCCTATGCTTCCTCATACTTCTTCGGTGCCAAAACCGACGAGGGAAAGAAAAAGCGCCTTGCCGTCATAATAGAGCGCCTAACGCTAAACCTAAACCCCATGGAACGCATGAAAGCAATCATCACCGCCCATAAGGAAAGGCAGCGCCAAGCCATGAATACCTATGCACTAAGAGCCTATCAGCCCGCGGATAACAAGCAAATTGCAGCCCTGTTTTTTGACACGGTGCACAGTGTGACAACAGGGGACTATACGGCAGCAGAGCAAGCCGCATGGGCGCCAACGGATATAAATGCGGAAGCCTGGTGTGCCCCTTTTTCGGTTGACTATACCTTGGTTGCCGTCAGAAAAACACAAATTGTCGGCTTCGCAAATCTAACGGCCGACGGCTGTTTTGACCGCCTGTATGTGCACAAAGACTTCCAGCGAATGGGCATCGCAAAAAGTCTGTCCGCCGTCATAGAAGCACACGCAAGAAACTGCGGCCTAACAACACTCCATGCCGACGTGTCCATAACCGCAAAGCCTTTTTTCACAAAGCAAGGCTATATTTTACTGCGGGATAATATCGCAGAACGTGCCGGACAGCAGCTGATAAACTACAAAATGAAAAAGCACTTAGCGCCCTGAAACAGTCTTCCCGGAACAATGCAAACACAACAAAAGGACGGATAAAAAAATCCGTCCTTTTTCGCTGTAATGAAATGTTACGCTTCGATTTATTCTGCGTCTCCCACATTGCTTTGCGCAATGGACATGATGTAGATGCTGGTAACCTTCTGCGTTTCAGGGTCGGTGCGCAGCATTACCTGAAAAGCTGCGTCAAGCAGCACGTCTACCGATGTATAGTCCGCACCATAATATGCAACACGTCCCAAGTTCGCGCCCAAATCCTTGGAAAAAGCCGCCGGCAGAGTCTCAAGATCCGCACCAATGGCAACGCTATAGCTGATTTTGCACTGTACAGCCTCTTCGGTAACAAGAATGCTGTACACAATCCCATCCTTAAAATCAACAGAAAGTCCGTTGTTATAAAGGAAATTTTGCGAACCGGCAGTGCCCTTGCCCTCTTCAATCGGTGCTCCCAAAACCTTGTCAACAGCCGCCTTTTTCATGCCCAGCATAACAGTCTTACCCAATGTTTCATCGTACACACCGTTCACCGCAATACCGGAGGTATCGCCGGGTGCAGAGACAACCTTCTCCTTCGGTGTACAAGCCGTAAAAGACAGGCAAAGCAAAAGAACCGCAAAAAACAATGCAATCAATTTTTTCATAATAAAACTCCTTCAATCAAATATTTCTTAGCTTATCATAAATCACCGTATTTGTCAACTTAGTAAGCGTGAAAAAGCAAAATAGTTATCAGTTTGTTAATATATATTGAGGCGTTTATCAAAACACAGTACATCCCCATACAACCCGCGTCCCGCCGTAGCGGCGCAACAACATCCCTACCGCCCCCGCACAGCGCGGAAAGGGCGCGGCCGTCGAATCATACAGTCCTTCGAATTGGCACTAACAGATTGCCTGTTATACCCGTAGGCATAGTACAAATCCTCGCGAACCCCGCTAAGCGCCCTTTTTATGAACCTTTTTTGGCGCTAAAAAAAAGGTTCCCCCGTCCGGGTAGGACACCCCGTCCCCCTCGCAGGGGGATTTTCGTCTCCGTCTCCAACGCAATCAAAGTGCAAGCAAAAAAACAAGCAAAAAAAATCAGCCGCACTTCAAAACGAAGCGCGGCTGAAATCAGTAACACGAATTAAGCAATATCGGAAACAACGCCGGAACCAACGGTTCTGCCGCCTTCACGAATAGCGAAACGAAGACCCTTTTCGATAGCGATCGGTGTGATCAGCTCAACGGAAATGGTAATGTTATCGCCGGGCATGCACATTTCTGTGCCTTCGGGAAGAGCGATTACGCCGGTAACGTCAGTTGTTCTGAAGTAGAACTGAGGTCTGTAGTTGTTGAAGAAAGGAGTGTGGCGGCCGCCTTCATCCTTTTTCAAAACGTAGATCTCGCCCTTAAACTTTGTGTGGGGCTTGATGGAACCGATTTTAGCCAAAACTTGACCTCTTTCGATTTCGTCCTTTTGAACACCGCGGAGCAACAGGCCAACATTGTCGCCTGCTTCAGCGTAGTCAAGAAGCTTTCTGAACATTTCGATACCGGTAACAGTAGTCTTTCTGGGCTCGTCCATCAGACCAACCAACTCAACTTCTTCACCGACCTTCAACTGGCCTCTTTCAACACGGCCCGTAGCAACGGTACCGCGGCCTGTGATGGAGAAAACGTCCTCAACAGGCATGATGAAAGGCAGGTCAGCTTTTCTCTCGGGAGTGGGGATATAAGAGTCAACTGCAGCCATCAGCTCAGCAACAGGAGCATACTCGGGAGCGGAACCGTCTGTAGAAGTGGATTCCAAAGCGTCCAAAGCGGATCCTCTGATGATGGGTGTGTCGTCGCCGGGGAACTCGTAGGAGGAAAGGAGCTCACGGATTTCCATTTCAACCAGTTCAAGGAGTTCGGGATCGTCAACTTGGTCACACTTGTTCATGAAAACAACGATGTAGGGAACGCCAACCTGACGAGCAAGCAGGATGTGCTCACGAGTCTGGGGCATGGGGCCGTCAGCAGCGGAAACAACCAAGATTGCGCCGTCCATCTGAGCAGCACCGGTGATCATGTTCTTTACATAGTCGGCGTGTCCGGGGCAGTCAACGTGAGCGTAGTGACGAGCGTCAGTTTCGTACTCAACGTGAGCGGTGTTAATGGTAATACCGCGTTCTCTCTCTTCGGGTGCCTTGTCAATCATGTCATAAGCTTCGTACTTAGCCTTACCTTGGAAAGCAAGAACCTTAGTGATTGCAGCAGTCAGAGAGGTCTTACCATGGTCAACGTGACCAATGGTACCAATGTTTACGTGGGGTTTGTTTCTTTCAAATTTAGCTTTAGCCATTGCGTTAGCCTCCTTAATATTTTATCATTTTAATGTGTTTAAAATTCATATCGAGCCTATTTTACACCAAACACGTCACATTTGCAACAGTTTTTTGTAAAAAAAGCAGGGTATCGCGAAAAAATTAGTTGTTTCCGCTGCGGGTGGCGATGATTTTTTCCTGCAGGGACTTGGGTACTTCAATGTAGTGAGACGGCTCCATCGAGTATTGCGCACGGCCCTGTGTGTTAGAACGCAGGTCTGTGGAATAACCGAACATTTCGCTTAGGGGCACGTTTGCAGTAACCTGCTGTGCACCGGGACGCGCTTCCATACCCTGAATCATACCGCGGCGTGAAGAGAGGTCTCCCATAACGTCGCCCATGTATTCTTCCGGCATCGTAACGTCAACACGCATAATCGGTTCCATCAGCACCGGATCAGCCTTGCGCATAGCTTCCTTGAACGCCATGGAGCCGGCAATCTTAAATGCCATTTCAGAGGAGTCAACCTCATGGTAAGAACCGTCAAACAGTGTAACCTTTACGTCCACAACATTGTATCCGGCAAGCACGCCCGAAAGCATGGCACCGCGAATACCCTGGTCAACCGCCGGAATGTATTCCTTAGGAATAGCACCGCCGACAATCTTGTTAATAAACTCATAACCCTTGCCCGATTCGTTGGGTTCAAGTATGATTTTAACGTGACCGAACTGACCTTTACCGCCTGACTGACGTGCGTACTTGTGGTCAACAGTGGCAGTCCCGCGAACGGCTTCTTTATAAGCAACCTGCGGCTTACCGATGTTTGCTTCCACCTTGAACTCACGCAGCATACGGTCAACAATGATTTCCAGATGCAGCTCACCCATACCGGCGATAATCGTCTGACCCGTTTCTTCATCCGTGTAGGTGCGGAATGTAGGGTCTTCTTCTGCCAGCTTGGAAAGTGCAACACCCATTTTTTCCTGTCCTGCCTTGGTTTTCGGTTCAATGGCTACGTGAATAACCGGCTCCGGAAATTCCATGGATTCAAGGATAATAGGTGCCTTTTCGTCGCAAAGTGTATCACCGGTTGTGGTGTTTTTCAGACCAACAGCCGCGGCAATATCACCCGAATAAACAACCTTCAGCTCAGCACGGTCATTTGCGTGCATCTGCAGAATACGGCCAAGACGCTCCTTATTGCCCTTTGTGGAGTTATACACCTGCGAACCTGCTTCAATGCTGCCGGAATATACCCGGAAGAACGCAAGCTTGCCAACATAAGGGTCAGTCATAATCTTGAACGCCAGTGCCGCAAAAGGCTTTTCATCGCTGGATTCACGGGTTTCAGTCTCTTCAGTATCCGGGTTAACACCTGTGATAGCCGGTACATCCAAAGGCGACGGCATATAAGCAACAACAGCGTCCAAAAGCTTCTGAACACCCTTATTCTTATACGATGTGCCGCAGACAACAGGAATCATTTCAACAGCAATAGTCGCTTTGCGAATCGCTGCTTTAATGGATGCTTCGGAAACCTCTTCGCCTTCCAGATACTTCATCATGAGCTCGTCGTCGAAAGCGGAAACCTCATCCAGCATCTTTGTGCGGTATTCATTCGCAATTTCCTTCATGTCGTCGGGAATGTCAACAACTTCAATGTTTGTGCCTTCATCGTTTGTGTAGATGTAAGCCTTCATTTCCACCAGGTCAATGGTCCCCTTAAAGGTTTCCTCTGTGCCGATGGGAAGCTGGATAGGAACAGGGTTACACTTCAAGCGGTCGCGCATCATCTGCACAACATTGTAGAAGTCCGCACCCATAATATCCATCTTGTTAATATATGCCATACGGGGAACCTTGTATTTGTCCGCCTGCCGCCAAACAGTTTCCGATTGGGGCTCAACGCCGCCTTTTGCACAGAAAACCGTCACGGAGCCGTCCAGAACACGCAAGGAACGCTCAACTTCAACAGTGAAGTCAACGTGTCCGGGTGTATCAATGATATTGATACGGTTGTTCTTCCAGCTGCAAGTTGTTGCAGCGGAAGTGATGGTGATACCGCGCTCTTGCTCCTGCTCCATCCAGTCCATGGTTGCAGTACCTTCGTGGGTTTCACCAATCTTGTAGTTGACCCCGGTGTAGTACAGGATACGTTCCGTAGTGGTCGTTTTTCCTGCGTCAATGTGGGCCATAATACCGATATTTCTGGTTAATTCCAGTGGGAATTCTCTTGCCATTGTGTTCTCCTTAAATCTCTTTGAAGCTTTGCAATGAGCAGATTACAAATGGTAATCTGGAAATTACCAGCGGTAACTCGCAAATGCTTTGTTGGCTTCTGCCATTCTGTGTGTATCGTCTTTTTTCTTAACTGCGCCGCCGGCATTGTTAAGAGCGTCCATAAGCTCATTCGCAAGACGTTCCTTCATGGTACGGTCGCCGCGGTTTCTTGAATAGGTTGTCAGCCAGCGCAGTCCCAAAGTCTGCCGTCTTTCAGGACGAACTTCCATGGGAACCTGATAGGTTGCGCCGCCGACGCGTTTTGCCTTTACCTCCAAAATGGGCATGATGTTTTCCAATGCTTCGGTAAAAGCGTCAAGGGCATTCTTGCCGGACTTTGCTTCAACGATTTCAAAAGCGTCGTAAACGATTTTCTGTGCAACGCCCTTTTTGCCGTCCAGCATGATGCTGTTAATAAGCTTAGTAACCAATTTCGATCCATAAAGCGGATCAGGTAATATATCCCTCTTGGGGACAAATCCTCTTCTAGGCACTTACCTTCCCTCCTTCACATAGATTTACCGACAGGCTGCAAAAAAGCAACCCTCGGCTGTAAATTTCATAGGTACTCGAAAGCGTGCCTGCTCTCGTCAGTCGCCCGGAAGTAGATTTTACATACAATAATAAATATATACATATAAAACATACAGGGCGCTGGGTTACAGTGACTCTCACTGTCATTGCTCTGTTTGTAATCGTGCGATTACTTCTTACCTGCCTTCGGACGTTTTGCGCCGTACTTAGAGCGGGATTGCTTACGGTTTGCAACGCCTTGGGTATCCAGTGTGCCGCGGATAACGTGGTAACGAACACCGGGAAGATCCTTAACACGACCGCCTCTGATCATAACAACACTGTGTTCTTGCAGGTTGTGTCCTACACCGGGAATGTACGCGGTAACTTCGAAACCATTGGACAGACGAACTCTCGCAATCTTTCTAAGAGCGGAATTCGGCTTCTTAGGTGTAATGGTTCTAACTACGGTACAAACGCCTCTTTTTTGCGGTGAACTGCGGTCAGTCGCAACATTCTTCAGGGTGTTCAATCCCTTCTGAAGAGCCGGCGCGGTGGACTTGTAGGTGACAGTTTCTCTGCCCTTTTTTACAAGCTGATTAAAGGTTGGCATAATTTTCTCCTTTCCTCAAAAATTATATTTCCAAATCGCCGGGAATCCCCGGCAACATAAGGAACAAAACGCAAAAGGGGCTCATTCGACCCGTAACTCCGCCGCCACAGCCGCGCCCACTTTAATACCGCAGGTGTGACCAAGCTCCGCACAGCTTTCCGCCGGAACAACCGGAATGCCGCTTTTAGCGCACAGCCGCCGGATTTTATCCTGAATTTCAGTGTCGGCATCCTGCGCAAGAAAAACGCAGCAAGCGCGGTCTTCCAAAATAGCGCGCTCCGACTGTTTCAGTCCGACAACAAGGGGTTTGGGAATAGGTTCGTTCATGATTTCCTCCAATTACACACAATGAAACAGATATAGTATAGCAGCGTAACGCACCAATGTCAAGTTGTTTTTATGTATTTAATAAGGGAATTTAAAACAGTACCCGTATGTCATTGACGCAAATTATCAATTTCAACTCTAAGACCGCCAGCGCAGCCAGCGTATCAAAGCCCAGTGCACCGCCGTTGCCGTAGTAAATGATGCCGTTGCCGATGCATTCGATGATGGCTTTTTTCAATTTGCGCTGTAGTATGCCGAATGGGTCGCTGATGCTTCTGTGGCCTGTGAAACAGGCAGTTTGGTTTTTTATTATGAACTCTCCTTTATGGTCTATACATAGCCTAATGGTAGCATGCGTAGCCTATAAATGCAAGCATATTATTTTATACTAAAAGAAAAGCTTGTAAGGAGATGCAACATGAATACAATTGATGCTGTTAAAAATCGCATTTTGCAATTATGCGGGGAGCAAAATATCACGATTAACAAGTTGGCGAATATTTCCGCAGTTTCGCCCTCATCCGTAAAAAATATTTTATATGGGAAAAGCAAAAATCCCAAATTAATTACAATTAAACAGCTTTGTGATGGTTTTGGTATTACGCTTGGCGAGTTTTTCTCGACACCGGTGTTTGACGCGTTGGAGCAGGACATAAAGTAGGAGACGCTATCCGCAGCGCCCGCTCTCTCGTCCGCCCCCCCCTTCGTTCCCCGCAAAAAACCGCCCCACCCCAGCAACTTGCACAAGAAGAAAAGTTGAAAATTGTATACGATTCATAAAATTCCCCGAAAAAGCCGAAGAGGCAAGTCATAATACCTAAAAAAAGAAAAGAAATTTTGTGCAAAACTGACCTAGTAAAGAGCGTTTCGGCATGTTATAGTACAAATAGGCAAAAATGCTAGTATGAGGAGGAAAAATAGATGTCAAGTGTAAGATTAGATTCAATTTATAAGATTTACGCAGGCGACGTAGTAGCAGTATCCGACTTTTCCTTGGACATTGCAGACAAGGAATTTATTATTCTGGTAGGTCCTTCCGGTTGCGGCAAGAGTACAACACTGCGTATGATTGCAGGCTTGGAAGAGATTTCCAAAGGTGAACTCTACATTGACGACAAAATGGTCAATGACGAGCATCCCAAGAACAGAGATATCGCAATGGTGTTCCAAAGCTATGCTTTGTATCCCCACATGACCGTATACGACAACATGGCGTTCGGTCTGAAACTGCGCCACGTACCTAAGGCAGAGATTCAAGAGCGCGTTACAGAAGCTGCAAAGGTTCTGGACATTACCCACCTTCTTGACCGTAAGCCTAAGGCTCTTTCCGGCGGTCAGCGTCAGCGTGTTGCCCTGGGCCGTGCTATTGTTCGCAGCCCCAAGGTATTCCTCTTGGACGAGCCCCTTTCCAACCTGGATGCCAAGCTGCGCGCACAAATGCGTACAGAGCTTTCCAAGCTGCACAGACGTTTGAACACCACATTTATCTACGTAACCCACGACCAGGTAGAAGCTATGACCATGGGTTCCCGTATTGTTGTTATGAAGGACGGCTTTATTCAACAAGTTGCAAGCCCCAAGGTGCTGTACGAAAACCCCGTAAACCTGTTTGTTGCAACTTTTATCGGTTCGCCGCAGATGAACACCGTAAATGTTACCATTAAAGACAATGACGGTGCCGCATACATCCAATTCGGAAATGCAACCATCGCTCTTCCCGAAGCCATCGCCCGCGACGAACGCATAACAAGCTATATCGGCAAGGACGTCCTCATGGGCATCCGCCCCGAAAGCATGCACGACGAAGAATCCTTCGTTGCGCAGTATCCCGATGCGGTTGTTGAAGCGACTGTTGAAGTTGTTGAATTCATGGGCAGCGAAACCTACCTGTACTTGATGGTTGAAGGCATGAACATGACTGCAAAGGTATCCCACCGCTCCACCGCTGCTGTTCAGGATGTCATCCGCATTGCCCTTGACCCCAACAAGATTCACCTGTTTGACAAGGAAACAGAAAAATCTATCCTTCTGTAAGTATTATACCAAAATACATAAAAGCAGGTGCAGTTTTAATGCTGCACCTGCTTTGATATTCGGAGGTAACCCAGTGGAGTTAACCATCGTAGACTATTTCGGCTACAATCTTCCTGCTCCCGAAAGATTCCGCCTAATCAAAGCCGCCGGGTTTCATGGCATTGCGGGCCTATTGTGGCAGGACGACTTTGACAAGGATTATCAATCCTTTCCCCACTACGCAAAGGAAACCGGTCTATATATCGAAACCATGCATGCACCCTGGTGGGGCGCTAGCGACATATGGCTTGACAATGAAGCAGGACAAACCTTCACAAGCGAAATCATAGACTGCGTGAAAGTCTGTTCCCTTTACAAAATCCCAACCCTGGTCTTGCACCCAGAGCATAAAGAGGGGACTGCGCAAGCTTCCATTCCTCACACCTTCAACATTGGACTGGAGCGGCTTGGTGAAATCACCGCCGAAGCCGAAAGGCTGCAAATAAACATTGCCATAGAAAACATGTGCCGCATTGAATACTTGGAGTGCATTTTTTCAAATATAGCGTCAAAACGGCTGGGCTTCTGCTTTGACAGCGGCCACCAAAATGTCTTTATGCCCGATATTGACTTGCTTGATGCATACGGCGATAGGTTGATGACTGTACACCTGCATGACAACAACGGGCAAGAAGACTGGCACGCACTGCCCTTTGCCGGGAATATCAACTGGAATTCCATCGTAACCAAACTAAAAAACCTCAGCTACAAAGGCGCCATATCCCTTGAAGTAGGCAATAAAAATCTTGAGCATATAAAAGACCCGGAAGCGTTTCTAAAGCTTGCCTTTGAGCGGGCAACAACTATTTTTTCTACATAGAAAAAAGCCCGTCTTCAAAGAACGAAGGCGGGTTTTTCATTATAAAGTCTTATCCTATTTTTTATTCTTCTCTTGATTTTCAATAGCATATTTGCAACATTGCAAAACCAAAAGGTTAAACGAAATCTCATTTTCCGCCGCAAGGCTATTTAATTCCTCAAACATTTTCTCCGTGAAGCGTATGGTTCTCGGTACATTTGCACCCTTAAACTCGTTTTCAATAACAAACATAACCAGACACCTCCATTGAATAACTATCAAAATATGGCATCAACACTTACACCTTCAACAACTCATCAACCGAAACATGCAACACCTTCGAAAACGCTTTCAGTTCAATATCCGTAACAAACCGATTGCCGCTTTCTATACGCTGTATCGCATTTTTGTCAAGATCCATCCCCGCCAGTTGCAGCATATCAGCCAATGCTCTTTGTGAAACTGTAGGCACAAGGCTTTTTCTTAATATGCTGATTTTCTTTCCACAAAGGTTTAATGTTCCGTCTTGATTTTTATTCTTGTACATGACATATATCCTCCAAATTGACATTTAGCTCTTGTCATTTTGAACATTATATGTTAAAATTTAAGTGTGCATGACATTCAGTGAATGTCATATGTGGCAAAAATGTATGGGAAAGAGGAAACATTAATGATCATCGACATAACCGGCATCGAATTAACCCCCGGCAACCAATGGCAGGATTGCCGCGGAAACGGCAGCCACTACGACAAGGATGGCAATCCTCTGGAATGCTGTTGCGACGAATGCGACTACATGCTGTGCTGTGTAAGCCTGAATTTCCCCGAAATATGCCTGTCCTGCGACGACCCGAACTGCCCCCGAATCAACCCATAAAAAAGCCCGTCTTCAAAAAACGAAGACGGGCTTTGCTCTGCAATTATTTGAAAGTATCCGGGTTGACTTTGTAGGGTGCGACGACCTCGGCGCACCGTTTGCTTATTTGCGGTTCAAAACGCAAGAATACCGAACACATCCTGGATATTTTTCACCAAGAGACGTGACCGAAAACCCAACTTTTCGGTAAAATTCCACCGCATCGTCATCCGTTTCCGCACAAAGTGTAGCACAGCTAAGCTGCTTCATAACATAAAAAATCAATGCACGGCCAATACCTTTTTTTCGCCGCATCGGTTCTGTTGCAATGTTGCAAATTTCAAAAGCCAAGCCCTCTGTCTGTCGGATAATGACAATTCCAATCGGCAGCCCATCGATAAAATACCCAAAAGCATGCACAGCCGGGTCATCTTCATACCTATTCGCACGAAGTAAAAGCTTTTCTTCCGTAGGCATAAACAGCGCATGCGCCAGAATATTCAATATGTGCACATCGTGAAGTTGCCCTTTAATGGCAACAATTTTACTCATTTGAGTGCCTCTGCATTCACCGGAATATTGGGAATGGTATCAAACCCCTTCTGCAAATCCGCATCCGTCGGCACCGCGTCAACAAGGCGCCCCTCGTTATAGCTCATATACGCCGCCATGTCAAAGTACCCCGTACCGCTCAGGTTAAAGAGAATGGTCTTTTCTTCCCCTGTTTCCTTGCATTTTAGTGCCTCGCGGATTGCCGCCGCAATGGCGTGGTTGGACTCGGGTGCCGGTAAAATAGTCTCCGTCCGTGAGAACAGCTTCGCCGCGTCAAAAATTTCCTGCTGCGGCAAGGCCATCGCCTCAATATGCCCGTCATGGTAAAGCTTCGAAATAATCGGTGACATGCCGTGATAGCGCAATCCGCCGGAGTGGGTGGCAACAGGCTGATACCCGCTTCCCAAAGTATACATCCGCATAAGGGGTGTCATTTTCCCCGTATCACCGAAATCATAAACATACTTGCCTCTTGTAAGGCTGGGGCAGCTGGTAGGTTCCACCGCGATAAAGCGCGTTTCGGGCTTCTCGCCCCGCAGTGTCTTGCCCATAAAGGGTGCAATAATACCGCCCAAATTCGACCCGCCGCCGGCACAGCCGATAACAATATCCGGGTATTCGTCAAGCATGTCAAAGGCAATCAGCGCCTCCTCACCGATAATCGACTGGTGCAACATAACATGGTCAAGCACCGATCCAAGGCAATAGCGGTAGCCGGGCGTAGAAGTTGAAACCTCCATCGCTTCCGAAATGGCACAGCCCAAAGAGCCGACGTGCTCCGGATACTCAGCAAGAATCCCGCGTCCGGCAGCCGTGGTGGTAGACGGAGAGGGAATAACCTCCGCCCCGAAATTCTCAATAACTGCCTTGCGGTACGGCTTTTGCTCGGCGGACACCTTCACCATGAACACCTTCAAATCCAGCTTAAAGAACGCACAAGCCATGGCAAGCGCCGTGCCCCATTGTCCCGCGCCGGTTTCGGTGGTGATGCCTGAAAGGCCTTGTTTTTTGGAGTAATACGCCTGCGCCACCGCGGAATTCAGCTTGTGCGACCCGGACGTATTAAGGCCTTCAAACTTGTAATAAATCTTTGCCGGTGTTCCGAGTTCTTGCTCCAAGTTATACGCTCTGCACAAAGGCGACGGCCGGTAAACCTTGTAGATTTCAAGAATTTCTTCCGGGATGTCAATGTAGCGGTCACTGCAGTTCAGCTCCTGCTCTATAACCTCCTTGCAAAAAACACCCTCCAAATCAGCCGCTGTAATCGGCTGCAGCGTCCCCGGATGCAAAAACGGGTCGTGCTGCTCCTTCATGTCCGCCTTCAGGTTATACCAGGTCCGCGGAAACTCCTTTTCTGTCAGATAGGTGCGGTACGGTCCTTGCTTCACAAAAATCCCTCCTAAATAAATATAGTATAGCAAAATCCGCTCATAAGATTAGCGAAAAGCCCGGGAAATTTTGGGTAAAAAAAAGCACCCTCATCCCAACCTCGGGACAAGAGCAAACTCCTGCGGTACCACCCAAATTGGCCAAAAGGCCCACTTTTCTCATATACAAACATATATGCCCTGCTGATAACGGATCAGGCACCCGTCAGACGCTACTAAAGAACCCTCTTTTTCACGCTGCCCTCACAAGTCCATTCACAAAAGCCCTTGTTGCCGCAATTCCACCGCCTGCAGCTCTCTAAAAACAAAAAACAAATGCTACTCCTCTTGTTCAACGGTTTTACTATTGTCATTGAGTATACTGCAATAAAATGTATTTGTCAAGTGCTTTTTGCAAAAAATCACAAAAAATTATAGTAGTATCATGACCAAACTAAAGGTTGACAAGGTACTACCACCCCCGCACAGCGCGGCTGAGCGCGGTAGTCAAATCATACAGGGCTTTAAACTGGCACTAAAGAGTCGCCGCATATGCGTTTACACACAGCCTGCAACTCTGCGCCCCCGCCAAGCGCCCTTTTCGATTCCTTTTTGGCGCTGTAAAAAGGAATCCCCGGCCGGGGAGGCCACTCTCGTCCCCCTCGCAGGGGGATTCCCGCCCCGCCCGAGCGGACGAAAAAAAATCATTCGCTCCGCGCAGGACAAAAGGACGACAGTCGAAAAACAAAAAATTTGCGCTCCCGGAAACCCCGGCAGCGCAAATAAACAGAGAAATATTAAAACTTTCCGCCGGATCCGCCATGTGACCTGCCCGAAGAGCCTGTGTGTGACGAGCTGCCGCTGCTCTGCGATTGCCGTGCCGTTCGCGTCACCGTGTGATACAGAAACCGCTCATTGCTGGCGGTAACAGCAAGACTGCCCTGCCGAACATAAGCGTCCGCTTTTCGCTGCGCCGCAACGGATTTCAGCTTTCCCTTCATGACAGATACCATGATGAATGCAACCAACAGTCCTACAATCAGTGCAATCAGCGCCATCTTCGGAAAGCTTCCCTCTGAGGCATAAGCCGACTTGCCGCCGCGCAAAATCGCGTCACATTGCTCCGCAAACATGTTGAAGGACATGGCGTAATCGCCGTTTGACAAAGTAGGCTTAACCTGCTTTTTCAGATAATTCACAGCCGCGTCAGGGAATTTTGTCTGCCCCGTGCCGCACGTTGATATGTAGTAGTCGCGCTCTTCCATGCTGACCAGCAGAAGAATGCCGTTTTCACGGTAGCCGCCGTAGTCAAAATAGTCGTCGGCATAGTCCCTCGGCGGCTTGCCCCCAAGCGAGTGCACCGTAACAATAACCACGTCAAAATTTTGTTCATTGCTGATGCCGTCCAGCTTAAAGAGCAGTGCCGTATAGCTGCTTGCCGACAGCAAGTCCGCCGAATCCACCAGCCGCGCCGCCGCAAGTGCCGGTGTAACAAACAGCATGCAAAGAAGCAAAGAAGCAAGAAGTAAAGAGATTTTTTTCATAATAGGGTTTCAGTCCTTTCAAGGCTTCGCCTAAAAAATGGAGATAATCGCCTGGGCAGCCAGTGCCGCCGCGCCTATGAGAGCGCTCAGTCCGCCAAACCATCGCCAATATGCACCCTTGTCCAACGGTAAGTCACCAACAAATTTCCCCGTCTGGCCGTTCATGGCGAAGGTGTAATTCTTGCCGTTCCAAGCGGTCGTAAGCATCCAAACCGGCAGCAGCGCGTAGCAAACCTTGCCCGTTTCCTGATGCACATGACTGCGTTCCGCCGTGACCGAACTGTACCCCGTAACCGTATTTCTAAAAGCGTCCTCAACGCTGTTTTTCACCCGCTCATTGGCCCTTGCAATACTTTGTTCTGCATCTACATCGTACTTATCTGCCAAATATCCCGCCAAATACGCCGTCTGAAAGTCCACCGCTTCCGCGTAATCATACGGCTCAAGCGATTCCATCAAATCATCCGCCATCTTCGACGACCCGTCCACCGGCACATGCTCAAATCCCAACGTACCCTCCCGCAAAACATGGTAATAGCTGGTTTCGGTATAATTATAACTGGAATCCATCCAGGTGCGAAGCTTCGTCGCCTTATAATGAATCGACGCACTTGTGTCAGAATCAAACAGCCAAAAGGGCACATACACACCCTTGATTTCTTCAATGCGGTTTTGGTCCTTAAAGATTTTCGGCAACAGCTTTTTTCCCAGTAAATGCTTCGAAAGTGCCTCAATGGCATCCTGCTTAGCAAGCTTAAACGGAATCACTAAATTCGGCCGCAAATCGCCGGAAAACTGCCCCGTGACAACAACCGGGTTGTCGCAAAACGGGCATTTTGTCGCAGCCATGGTTTCGCCGCCCACGATTTCGCCGCCGCAGGACTGGCAGGAATAAACCGACAGTCCCGTAAGTTCATCCTCGCGCCACTGCTCCGAGGATTGCTGCTCCCAGTTCATTTTTGCGGGCTGCTCCTGGTGCAGCGCATCGTCGAACGCCTTCAGTGCCTCCACCTCGAAGGTTGTGTCGCAGAACTGGCATTTCATCTGCTGCACTTGACTGTCAAAGGCAATCGCACCGCCGCATTCCGGACATTTGTATTCTTGTAGATTTGACATTACCGTCACCGCCTCACCCTTTATTGAATGCCCGCCAAGGCAAAAAGGAGCCTTAGCGGGCGCATGCTTACTTTTTTATATCGTTGCTGTCAAAAACATCGCCGCACTCGGGACAGAACTTAGGACAGCTCGCCGGGTCTTCCGGCTCCCAGCCGCACTTGTCGCAGCGGTAAAGGAGCGCACCGGTAGGCTTGGGACTTGCGCAATTCACGCAGAATTTCCCTTTGTTTACAGTACCGCAAGAGCAGCTCCAGCCGTCCGCAGGCTTCGCCTTTGCACATTCGCTGCAGAAGTTGCCTGTATTAGATGTGCCGCAAGAGCATGTCCAGCCGCCCGCTGCAGGAGCCGCAGCAGCCTGCTGCTTTTGCTGATTCATAGCGAACAAATCCTGTGCGTTCACGCCGCCCGCTTGCTGCGCCATGCCCATACCCATGAAGCCTATCATCGCGCCGCCCTGGTTTCCGGCCGCCGTCTTCATGGCCTCCGCCTGTGCATCCACCAGTGTGGCCGCCGCCATGCTCGTGTCGCGCATAACCGCATTGCGCTGCAGCTGCTTGATCATGTCCTCGTCTTCCTTGGGTGCCGTGATTGAGTTGATACCCACCGCGACAATTTCAAGGCCGCGCAAATCCTTCCACTTGGACGTCAAAAATTCGTTCATCGCGTCGGAAAGCTCTAAGGTATGCCCCGGCAGCGCGCTATAGCGAATGCCCAACTCGGAAATCCTCGCAAAAGCCGGTTGCAACGCCGACAAAAACTCAGTTTTAAGCTGCGCATCCAGCTCCTCACGCTTGTAATCGCCGCTAATATTGCCGCACACATTCATATAGAAAAGCGGCGGATTCTCAATTTTATAAGAATAAACCCCGTTGCAACGCACCGAAATATCAATGTCAAGGCCGATATTTTTATCCACAACCCGAAAGGGGACGGGGTTTGGCGTACCGAATTTATTGTCAAGCAACTCTTTTGTATTAATGTAATAAACCCGCTGGTCCTTACCCGTGTCGCCGCCGTAAGCAAATCGCTTGCCCATGGTCTTAAACGTATTCAGCACACCCTGCCCGAAGCCGCCCGTAAAAAGGCTTGGCTCGGTAGATGAATCGTAAACAAATTCGCCCGGTTCTGCGCACATTTCAACGATTTTGCCCTGCTCTACGATGAGCATAAATTGCCCGTCAGCAACCGCAATACCGCTGCCGTTTGAAATAATATTGTCATTGCCCTTGGTATTGGACGACCGCCCTGAAACGCGGTTTTGCCCCTTTGAAACAAGCACATTCGCACTCAATGCGTCGCAGTAGAAAAACTCTTTCCACTGATCTGCCAAAGTCCCGCCCAAAGCTCCGATTCCTGCTTTAATTAATCCCATAACAATAACCCTTTCCTTATAATAAATTCAGTAATTTCAAGCTCGCAAGTGCTTTATCCGACCGCGTGCACCGCATGAATCTGCAGTGTTACCTCCGAGCGGATATCCCCCTCTGCATTGCTGCATTGCAGGGTAATTTGCGTTTCCGCCTCCGCGTGCGCCGTAAACACCATCTCTTGAAGAGCACCGCCCAGCGTCGGATAATAAATCACCTGTATCAGCTCAACAACGTCATTGGGCAGCATCTTCCACGTATATCCTTCATCCGGGAAAGAGTCAAACAAGACAAAGGAAAGACCGCCGCAGAGCATAAAGTTTTCCTGCTCCGGGAAAAGCTCAAAACGCCCCTCCGCCATGCCTTCCTCCAGGATGATAATATCAAAGGATTTGCTCACCGTATTTTCCGAACCGTCCTCATAAGAATAGGTGAAATCAATTGTAATGGCCGTACGTCCCGGCTTGACAGACTGAAAAGTGAAAACAAAATCCTCGATTTCGTCATCATGCTCATCCATAGAGCCCTCTGCGGAAAAGTTGCTTTGCCCGCGAAAGTCAACCAACACCTCGCCTGTATCAGTGGTACGCGTGACAGTCCACGTCTGGTCCGTTGCAGCGGGGTCGCCTTCAAAAAGAATGGAGAAATATTCACCCACCTGCGAAATATTGGTATATGCAGCACTCAAAAATTCACCGAACGCCTGCTCTTTCTCAAGCTCCTGCTCCTTGGGAGCCTCATCCGCAACAAACAGAGTATGCACAATAATGACCATATCCGAGCGGTAAAACATATCCGCATCAATTAAATTGCGGACATAATCGTTGGAGAGCTGCGTATCCGTCACAACAAACGAGTAAACCGTTTCAGGACTAATCGCCGTGTTATTCAAATAATATCGAAGCAGCAAGGTCAAAAACTGCTGCGCGTTAATGCGCGTATTGGGAGAGAATGTGGTGTCGGACGTTCCCTTCGTAATACCATAGTCATAGGCAAAAAGCACATAACTTGACGCCCATCCGCCCTCCTGCACATCCGAGAATTGCGGCCGGTAAGGCGTTTCACCCGCCGGCTCATAAAGCCCCATAGCGCGCAAAAGAATCACAAGTGCCTCGGCTCTGGTAAGCTCCTGATTAAGCCCGAACGTACCGTCCGGGAACCCTTGCAAAATCCCTAAGTCTCTAAGCTCGATAGCAAGCCCGTCCACATACTCTGAATGTTCCGCCGCCGAAGCCGCAGGAACAAAACACAACAGCAAACCTGCCGCCAGTAAAAAAGCAAGGAATCTTTTCATAAACTCGCCCTCCTTCATATGCACTATATCTATCATAATATAGTATAATATAATATGTCGAAAAATACAAGTAAAATCAAAAAATAAACAAATTCTTTACTAAAACAAGAGGATATGCTATACTAACAATAACAAAGATAAAAACAGGGAACTTTTTCCATTTTAAAGACGTATATAAAGCATACGAGATATAAACAATAAAAAACGAAAAGGAGAAATGAAAAATGAAAAAAACAATTTGCCTGCTCCTCAGCCTGAGCTTAGTATTGGCCCTCTGCGCCTGCGGTAACACAACAGGCGGAAAAAATGTAGAAGGTACATTACAAGAAATCTTCGCAAAAATCTACGAAAACGCCGGCGTAGAATCCCCCATGCTTATGGAAACCGTCTTGGACGACACAAACAAAGCCGGCTTCCTGGGCACAGATGAAGTCGCCTTTACAGAAGGACTTTCCTCCGACGCCGCAATTATGACAATCCCTCACGCAATGGTTCTCATTCGCGTGGACAGCAATGCGGACATTGAAGCCGTCAAAACCAAAATCCGCGAAAACGCCGACCCGCGCAAGTGGATTTGCGTTGGCGTGGAAGAGGACGAGGTTATCGTTGACAGCATCGGCGACTTGGTATTTTTCGTAATGTCAGCCGACGCAAAGGCCTACCACAACAGCTTTAAGCTTCTGGCAAAATAACAAAAACGCACGCAAATAAAAGTAGGGGAGGCGCACCATGCTCTTTTCAAGCATCCCGTTTTTGTATTATTTTCTGCCCTTTGTTCTGCTCTTCTACTTTGCTGCACCGCGAAAGTTAAAAAATGCCGTCCTCCTCACCGCAAGTCTTCTCTTCTACTTTTATGGCGAGCAGGCCGCCTCCGTGCTGCTGCTTTTCTCGGCGGCAAGCGGATATCTTGCAGGTCTTGCCATCAAGAAGCACGGAAAAAGCGGCAAAGGCAAAGCGGCACTCATAGCCGTGATTCTCTTGAACCTGCTGCTATTGGGCTTCTTTAAATACGCCGACTTTTTTATCGGGAACACCAACGCGCTGTTCAAAACAAGCCTCCCTTTCCTGCACAACCATCTGCCTCTCGGCATCAGCTTTTTCGTCTTCCAGACCATCAGCTATGCAGTAGATGTCTGGCGCGACAACAGCCTTGCGGAGAAAAACCCCTTAAATTTCACTATGTATGTTGCCATGTTTCCCCAGCTGGTAGCCGGCCCCATAGTCCGCTACAGCACCGTTGCAGGTGACCTGAAAAACCGCAAACACACAGCCGATAGGTTTGCAAGCGGTATCGGCCGCTTTACCATAGGCCTCGGAAAGAAAGTTCTGATTGCAAACGCCTTAGGGCAACTCAGCAGCGCAATGCTGCAAGCCGCAGCCCCCACCGTCCTCTCCCGCTGGCTTTCGATTTTCGCCTATGTGCTGCAAATTTATTTTGACTTTTCCGGCTACAGCGATATGGCAATCGGCCTTGCCCGCCTCTTTGGCTTTAATTTCCCTGAAAACTTCAATTATCCCTTTATCGCCGACAGCATCTCCGACTTTTGGCGCTGCTGGCATATTTCTATGGGCACCTGGTTCCGTGAGTATGTGTATATCCCGCTTGGCGGCAACCGCGTGTCCGCCGCAAAATGGGTACGCAACATTTTCATCGTCTGGCTTTGCACAGGCTTCTGGCACGGCGCAAACTGGAACTTCATCCTTTGGGGTCTATATTTCGGTATCCTCCTGTGTCTGGAAAAGCTGTTTGTCGGCAAGCTTTTAAAAAAACTTCCAAGGCTTCTCCGTCACATATACACCCTGACCCTTGTCTTCTTCAGTTTTGTTCTTTTTTACATAGAAAGCTTGCCCGCAATGGTGTCTCACCTGTTTGGCATGCTGGGTGTAGGCGGCTTGCCTCTTGCAAATGTAGAATCCCTGTATTCCCTGAAAAGCTATGCCCTGCTGCTCATAATCGCCTGCATCGGCGCAACCCCGCTTATGAAAAACGGCATAAACACCCTTGCACAAAAGAAGCCCGCCGGCACCATCCTAGCCGTCCTGACCCCGGTTTTCTACGGCGTCCTGCTGCTTGTTTCAACAGCCTATCTGGTGGACGCGTCCTTCAATCCATTCTTGTACTTTAGGTTTTAATAGTATGAAAAATAAAAGTGTAATAGTCGTATTCCTCCTAATTTTATGCAGCCTGTCAATAGTAAACCTGCTTCTGCCCGACAAGGCTGTGTCCGAAAGCGAGCGCCGCCGTCTTGCGCAGCGCCCGGAGCTTTCCGCAGAGCAGCTTCTTTCGGGTAAAGCCATGACCGCCTTTGACAAGTACGCCATGGACCAGTTTGTTGGCCGCGAATTTTTTCGGGGCATAAAGGTTCTGACCGAACAGCACATTTTAGGGAAAAGCGACACAAACGGCCTCTTTGAAGCAAGCGGCGGCATCTACAAAATCGAATACCCCTTAAATGAAGAGAAGGTGAAGACCCTCTGTGAAAAGCTGACCGCCCTGTGCGCGCGTTATTTTACAGAGCAAAGGGTGTACTACGCCATCGTGCCCGATAAGAATTATTACCTGCCGGGGGATGGCAAATATCTCTTAATGGACTACCCGAAATTGACCGCGCTGATGGCGGAGCATATGCCAAAAAATGCGCAATATATCAATCTCTTTGGCACGCTTACAACCGCCAATTATTACAAGTCCGACGGCCACTGGCGGCAGGAAACCCTGCAGCCGGTAATAGGCCGCTTGTATGAGGCAATGGATATACCTGTTGCCGTTGACCTCTCTCAATATGCGGTGCACGGCTACACCCCCTTCTACGGGGCTTACTACGGCCAATTGGTTGGCATGGCCCCGCCTGACACCCTCTATTGGCTTGAAAGTGAGGAAATAGCAAACACCGCCGTGCACGCTCTCGGGAATGGCGGCATGGCGCAGGTTCCCGTCTATTTTGAAGACGGCCTGAGCGGCATGGACGCCTATGACCTTTTCCTGCACGGCGCACAGCCCTTGCTGGTGCTGGAAAACAAGCGTGACACCTCCGGCAGAGAACTGATTATCTTCCGCGATTCTTTCGGCAGCTCACTGGCACCCCTGCTGCTTCCGGGTTACGCAAAAATCACCCTGGTGGACTTGCGGTATATTACAAGGGAGCTGCTGGGTGACTACATTGATTTTGAAAAGCAAGATATCCTTTTCCTATACAGCACAACCATAATTAACAACAGCGATATCATTCGCTAAAAAACAGGATGGCGGCAGAACGTACTATACGTTTTGCCGCCCTTTTTTCGCGGAAATCAACGGCTTTAAAAAAAAGTTTATCTTTTTGCAAAATTTATCTTGACAAATTTCGACATTTTGATACAATGTAACATAATATCATCACAATCTCGTATTTTACGCAAGTTTAAGTACAAATGTTCGACAAATGTTCGAATTTTACTATATTCCCCCGCGCAGCAGATGTATATTTTATGAGAAGATGGTGATTGTATGACAGAAAAAGATGCAATCGTTGCACGGCGTTCCGTGCGGAATTTTTCCGACAGTCCGCTCTGCAAGCCTTTTTTTGTTGCGCTTTCAAAGATGATAGCCGAGCTGAAACCGCTCACGGCGGACGCCATGTTCCAGGTGAAGGTCATCGGCCATGACGACCTCTCGAAGGTTATTGCCTCATCGGCTGTACCCAATGCGCCGTATTTCATGCTGTTTTACGGCGAAGAATGCCCCGAATATGCGCAAAACATCGGATTCATTGCAGAGAAAATTGTGCTGTACTTAACGGCTCAAGGCGTCAGTTCGCTCTTCCTTGGCAGTCTCCGCGCAAAAGAGCCGGTAGAAGACGGCCTGCGTTACACACTCGCCATCGCCTTTGGGAAGTCGGACACCCCCTTCCGCACCGCCGGAAAGGAAACGCGCAAGCCTCTTGAAAAGCTGTTTACCGGACTCATCACCGACAAGACGCGCGCTCTTATGGACGCGGCGCGTCTGGCACCCAGCGCAATGAATTTGCAGCCGTGGTTTTTCGAGCTTGACCTGGGGCAAATTCGGGTATTCCGCCGCAAAGCACTTTTGCCGATGGCACATCTTGACCTGATGCAACGCATAGATATCGGCATCTGCCTTGCAAACATACTGACCGCCGACGACAGCTGGACAGCCAAGCGGCTGACCGCCTTAGATGCCCCTTCGAAATATGGCATCCCCGAGTATGTATTGACGCGCCCCTTTGTGCATCACACAGGTTAAATCGGAGGAATTATATGCAAAACCCCTGCTATGTCCCAAAGTATCAGTTTGTTTCCCGCGATAAAATAAAGCCGCAGCTGTCCGGTCGGGCGGTGCTGCGGCTTCAAAAAATATTGCCCGGCTGGACGGGTGCATATGTGGCGATTTTCCCCTATTTCGCAGGCAACGCGGCCGGCAACCTTTCCCTATATGCCCGCGGTGCCGATTATCACACCGTTGTCGCAAGATATTTGAAGAGCAAAATCCGCCGTTTGCGCGAAAAGCACAACGCCGCGCACTTTATCCCGCTAACCGACGCATCGCCCCTGCCTGAAATACAGCTGGCAGCCATTGCAGGCCTTGGAACAATAGGCAAGAATGGCCTTTTGCTCACAAAACAATATGGTTCCTATGTATTTATTGGCACAATCTTAACGGATGCCCCCAATATTGAATCAAGCCATACGATGCAAAGCGGCAGCTCCCTTTGTACCCATTGCGGCCGATGCATAAAGGCTTGCCCAACCGGCTCTATATTAAATAAGGAAGAAACCTGTCTTTCTCACAGTACGCAAAAGAAGGGCAGCCTAACCGAACAGGAATCCGCCTTAATAGCTAAAACCGGCACAATTTGGGGCTGTGACCTCTGCCAGCTGGCTTGTCCTTGTAACAAACATACAAAAATCACGCCCATCCGCGACTTCAAGACAAATCTCATTCCCTCCTTAACCACAAAAGCCTTAACCGATATGTCAGAACGGGCGTTCACAGCCCGCGCTTTTTCCTTTCGAACAAAAGAACCGCTATTGCGAAATCTCCGTATCACAAAAGAGTGATTTCCCATGCATTTTAACATCGAGAAAATATTTTCAAAAAAATGAATATTTTTTAAAAAAAGCTCTTGACAAAGTGAGCTATAGGTGTTAATATAAATAAGCGCTGCAGAATACAAGCAGCGGCGGGGTGTGAATCCTAGCAGAGGAAGCCCGCCGTTTCTTTTTATTTTTAGGCGCAAACACAAACCGTATTTTCAATCATACAATAGTTGAAAGTACAAAAAAAGTACCTTGTAAATTAAACAACAAGACAGACAGCACCAGAAAGAGTTTTGCGACGGTATGAACTGGAAATTGGAGACAATGGAAAGCAAATACAGTC
>JGI994J12354_10001392_pt1 | contig 24429 bp, 22 predicted proteins | sample IntmicLarv3ML3BL_FD_12354 | JGI IMG/M metagenome (IMG submission 12354)
CGGGCATGGTCGACGTGCTTGAGGAGGCGGGTATTCGTGCCTTCGGACCGTCTGCTGCTGCGGCGATTATTGAGAGCAGCAAGGTCTTTTCGAAGAACTTTATGAAAAAATATAACATTCCGACGGCGAAGTACGAGGTGTTTTCGCTCGTTGAGGAGGCGCTGGCGTATGTCGAGACGCAGGAGGCGCCGATTGTCGTGAAGGCGGACGGGCTTGCGCTCGGCAAGGGCGTTATCATCGCGCAGACGATTGATGAGGCGAAGGACGCAATCCGCAGTATGATGGAGGATATGCAGTTCGGAGAATCCGGCTCGCGCGTTGTAATTGAAGAGTTTTTGACAGGACCCGAGATTACGGTTCTTGCGTTCACGGACGGTGAGACGGTCGTGCCGATGTTATCGAGCCAAGATCACAAGCGTGTTTTTGACAACGACCAAGGACTGAATACTGGCGGCATGGGCGCGATTTGTCCGAGCCCGAATTACTCGCCGGAGCTTGAGGCGCAACTGATGGAGACGGTTTTTAAGCCGACAGTCAGTGCGCTGAAAAAAGAGGGGCGCGAGTTCCGCGGAGTTATATATTTCGGACTGATGTTAACTCCGAAAGGACCGTATGTAATTGAGTACAATGCGCGCTTCGGCGACCCGGAGACTCAGCCGATTCTTGAGATGCTTGATACCGATATCCTCGACGTTTTTGAGGCGGTGACAGACCGCCGTTTGGGCGAGCTCAATATAAAGTGGAAGCCCGGAGCGGCGGCGTGTGTCGTAATGTCGTCCGGCGGGTATCCGCAGGATTATGAAAAAGGAAAAGAGATTTTCGGGCTTTCCGACGTGCCGTCTGATATCACCGTATATCACGCAGGCACAAAGCTTGCCGACGGCAAATATTTAACGAACGGGGGCCGCGTGCTCGGCGTTACGGCATGCGGCGCAACCTTAGCGGAGGCAACGGCGCGCGCCTATGACGGCGTTCGCTGTATATCCTTTGAGGGGGCGCATTTCCGCACTGATATTGGTAAGCTGAAGTGACAAAACGTAACGAAAAACGCATGAAAACCCTTGTAGCTAATGCGGTGAGCAAGCCGAAGCTGTTTACGCTTTATATCGTCCTACGCGTGCTTGTAATCGGTGTAATGATTGCCCAAATTTTCAACAAAAATTGGGAGAATGTCTTATACTGTGTTGTCACGCTTGTACTGTTTATGATTCCCTCATTTTTCGAGAAGCGAATCAAAATTGAAGTTCCCGATACGCTTGAAGTTATAGTTTTAATCTTTATTTTTGCCGCGGAAATCCTCGGCGAGATTGCAGAGTTTTACTACGCAGTCCGTAATTGGGACACGATTTTGCACACGATGAACGGCTTTCTTGCCGCGGCGGTTGGCTTGGCGCTTATTGATATTCTAAATCGTGAGGAGCGCTTTTCAATTACGCTCACGCCGATATTTGTTGCGCTGTTCGCATTTTGCTTTTCGATGACAATCGGTGTTTTGTGGGAGTTCTTTGAGTTCTTTATGGATGTTGTCTTCGGAATGAATATGCAAAAGGACACAATTGTCAACGGCGTGCTGGATATCGGACTGCATGACACGATGTGGGATTTGATAGTCAACTTTATCGGCGCGGCAGTCTTTTCGATACTCGGGTACTTCTATATAAAGCACAGGGGGCAGGGGCGCAATGCGCACTTTGTCAAACGGTTTATCCTAACTAAAATCGGTGAGGCTGAGGATTTGGGTTTGCCTGCGCCTGATGATGAACTGAATAACGATTAACAAAAGGATTCCGAAGCAGTACGTACTGCTTCGGAATCCTTTTTATGTTATATCCTCGCGGTAATAAAATCCGCAATATCTCGCACACCCTCAAATGAGAATACGGGAAGGTGCGTATCAAACTCTGTGTCAGATACATATGCGACAACATTTACGATATCCGTCGGAAAGTCGTTGCCGGTTGCCTCGCGGCGAAGTGCGATTTTTGTAAGGTCAGCGTTTTTCCAACCTTCGGTTATGATTATGTCCACGTTATCAATTTTCGCGACCAAATCCTCAAAGCTTATGGGGCGATTTTCCATTATCGCGGCGTGCCGCGCGTTTGCGATAGCGACAACATCAGCCCCCGCCTGAGTGAAACGCCATGTGTCCTTGCCCTGCTTATCGACATCAAATTCGTGCGCATCGTGTTTTATCACGGCAATTCGTGTGCCGCGTGATTTGAGCTCTGCTACGACTTTTTCAAGCAGAGTTGTCTTACCGGTGCCGCTGTACGCGACGAAAGAGATTACGGGGATTTTCATATTAAAATTACACGTTCCTTTCAGATCTGGGGCGTTTTGCTTTTCATAATATTACCATCATTTCCGCAATTTAGCAATAGAATTTTGCCGCGCGGCGGGTATAATAGCTCTATAAAACCGTTAGGCAGAGCGGCGTTCGCGCACTGCCCGATAATTGCAATTTATTGTTGGGAGAAATCATGATGAAAAAACTCAAATATGTCGCTGTGACGGCACTACTTTTCGCCTTTTGCGTAGCGTTTTCGGTAAGCGCCTCAGCGGCGGCGGGGACGCATACCGTCGCCGCCGGGGAGAGCATGTGGAAGATTGCGGTGTGCTATCAAATCGGAATAAGCGAGCTGATTGCGGCGAATCCGAGCGTGAAAAATCCCGCGATGATTATGATTGGGCAGAAGCTGAATGTGCCGAACATCGACGATGTAAAAACGCTTGAGGCAAACGTCGCAGAGCTTGTAAATGCAGAGCGCGCCCGTGCGGGTCTAGCTCCGCTGAAGCTCAATTGGGAGGTCTCGCGCGTGGCGCGCTACAAGTCGCAGGATATGATTGATAAGAAATATTTCGCGCACCAGTCGCCGACCTACGGCTCGCCGTTTAATATGATGGAGAATTTCGAAATCCGCTTTTCTGCCGGCGGAGAGAATATCGCGTACGGTCAGCGCACTCCGGCAGAGGTAATGCAGGCGTGGATGAACTCGCCGGGGCATCGCGCGAATATTATGAGCCCGATTTATACCGAAATCGGTGTCGGAGCCGCAAAGGCGAGCAACGGCACACTCTACTGGACGCAGATGTTCATTAAGGCGTAACGGCGCATATAAAGAGGTACTTGCGATATCGCAAGTACCTCTTTTGTCAGTTGTTTTGAGCGTGAGCTAAAACGCCGCGAGGCGTGTGCCGAACTCCTTGCAAACGTCCTCGTCGGGAGCCTCATTCTGCATAAAGCCCTCCTCAAAAAGGTTTGCGCCGAGCTTTTTCGTGCGCTCCTGCCAGTCGCGCATCCACTCGCCGTCTCCCCAGCCGTAAGAGCCGAAAAGCGCGACCTTTTTACCTGAAAGCTTACTCTCAATTGATACGAAGAACGGCTCAAAAATCGTCTCTTCAAGCACCTCCGCGCCCATGCTCGGGCAACCGAGAGCGAGTTTGTCGTAGCTGTCAATCGACCCCACGTCGAATTTTTCGACATCAAACAGTGCGACCTCGGCTCCGGCGCCTTTCATTCCTGCTTCAATCGCCTGTGCCATAGCCTCGGTGTTGCCTGTTCCGCTCCAATAAATGATTGCAGTTGCCATAATTATATTTTCCTCCTAAAATTAGCCCGCTAATGCAGGCGGAATAACATTAAAAATACTGCCGCCGCAGGCGATTTCCTGCAACAGCGTTTTGCGATAGTACGCATACTCGTCAAAAATTGCGGACGCGCGTTCAGCGTCGCCGTATGCCTTCCAAGTGCCGCAGCATTTGCATTTACCGCAGGCTCCGCCGCGCTCCGCAATGAATGCAAGCACGTCCTCCGGCGGATAGCCGAGGAAAAAGCCAATCTCATGCGGGAAGTCGCCGTCAAGTAAAACGCGTCTGCACAACTCGCGAAGGAGCACGCGCACCTCACCGTCACCATAACCGAGCGAGCGGAGTGACTGCCGCGTCAGCGGCTGTCTGACTGCCTCCGCAAGCAACTCGGGATTGTAGATGAATAAAAGCGTGTCGCCGCCGAGCCTTTTCAGACGCAGAACGCGCAAGCCGTACTGGCGAAGCAGTTCCCACTCGCAACAGGGCGGCAGAGGAGCTTCGGCGAGTAGAATTGCGGGCTTTTTTCCGTATAACAGCGGAGCACAATGATTGGCAAGTACGGTTTCAAAATCGCGGCTCATAACTTACCTCCAAATATGCGAAGTCAGTAGTTAGTATAAACTAACTACTGATAGTGTACAACATTCCCAATTAGATGTCAAGAGAAATTATTCGATTGCTTTCAGAGATTCAACCATATTCAAGCGCTTAATCTTTCGCGAGAACATGAGATTCACAAGCACTGACAACCCGAATGTGATAGCGAATGATATCAAAACCGTCGGAATATGCAGGCGAATCGGGAAGTCGAAGCTGTCGCCGGAGCTTGCGGTTATCGCGTTTATGAGCAGAAGTCCGCCGGGAATACCGAGCGCGTAACCGATTAGCGAAAACCAGATATTTTGCGTCAGCAGAAGCCCGCGCAGCTTACTCGTTTGCAGACCCATAACTTTAAGCGTCGCCATATCGCGCTCCATCTCAGTAAACGCAAGTAACCCGAGGTTATAGAGCACAACGATTGACAGAACAGATGCCGCCAGAATCAAAAGATAAATCATCGTATTCATGCCCTCTGTTAGGCTGTCCCAGCCCGACAAAATGTCGCTCGTTGACAGAATCGCGCTGATTCCGGGGTGCTGTTCTGACACATATTGCTCTGTCAGAATTGAGGTAGGGCGGAAGTCGTAGCCATAGCTCTCAAAATGCGCGCGCTCCAGCCAAAGTCCCTGCATTGTCGGCTCGCGGTAGATTGCGGCGACGGTGCTTGTGACCCAGCTCTCGCTTCCGTACAGATGCCATTCAATCTCATCACCGAGGCTGACGCCGAGGGCGCTCGCGCTCTTCTGCGTGATTGAAACGCCGTCCTGCGGGAGCTCAACACGCTCTAAATACAGTCCGGTAGGCACAATTAGCGTCGCGCCGTCCGTGACGCGGATATTTGCAGATATCTTTTTATCATTCGCGCGGAGCTCAATTGCCTCCTCCAAGATTGCTTCGCCGTAAACGGTGTCAAGCACGCTCTGTATTTGCTCTGCCGTTGCGGTTTCGTTGACTGTCAGCTTCGAGTCGAAGCGAAAAATCTCTTCATATTGCCACGACTTCAAATCGTTCATGCTATCGTTCATTCCGAACGCACAGACGAGCATAGCCGTACATCCGAATACTCCGATAATCGCCATCAGCGAGCGCAGCTTATTGCGTGAGGAATCGCGGAAGTTCCATTGTGTATTGAAGCCGAGTTTTTGCCAAATGGCGAGTTTTTCGATAAAGCTGTGCTTGAAATTTCGCGGAGCCTTCGGACGGAGCGCCGCCGCGGCATTTTCACGAAGGGCGGTGCGCACCGTGATATATGTCACGAGCGTCGAAAGCACAACTGCGATAACCGCCATTAGGATAAAGGTGTTATCATAAGCCGGTTTCCACTCCGGCAGAGTGTAAAAGCCCGACATCGACGGATAGAAGAAAGGCGGAAGCGTCAGCGGTCCTGTGACAAGCCCCAGCACCGCGCCGGTGAGCGTCAGCCCGAAGCCGTATGATACATAGTGCAGTGCGATACTGCGCCGCTTAAAACCGAGCGCTTTCAGTGTAGCGATTTGTATGCGCTGGGCGGAGACGATACGCGTCATAGTCAGAAGCGCAATCAGAAGAAATACAATCGGAAAAACGTCCGCCATCATCTTGTGCTGAGTGATTTCGTTATTAAACATCAACACTGACGGGTGATTTTGCTGTTCAAGATAGACGGCGTATTTTCCGCTGAGCGCGTCGCTGATACGATTTTCAAGCCCGTCAGTGTTGTCCGATTCGATTAACAATGTGCTGTATTGAAGCATCTGCGGAACCGGAAACGCCTTGTGCGATAGGTACGCGTACCCCATAGAGCCAAAATCGGGCACTAATCCCTCGGCCTGCGCGAGAAATACGAACTCAGCTGACAGAATAATTCCGCGGATTTCCTTTGTAATACTCTGACCGAGTGCGGAGAGCGTGATTGTGTCACCGACTTGGAGCTCGCGAGCTGTGGCAAAACGCTCGCATATCCAAATTCCGTCGGAATCGTCGATGTCAAACGGCTCGCCGTCAATCATAAGCGGTTTTGAGAGCTCGTTTGCCTCCATAAAAAAGAGCGTTACCTCCGGCTTGTTTTCAAAATCGGCGACGGCACGGAACTCCAACCGCCGATGCGCCGATACAACTCCGTCGAGGCTTAGGATTGCCTCCAGTGCTGTGTCATCAAAGCCGGAGCCATAGACGAAAACATCGGCAAGGTTTGTATTTGCATAAAAATCATTGGCGCTTTTCCGCAGACCACGCCACTCGCCGCCGATTCCGGAATAGATAAAGAGCGCAAGGAACGCCATCAGAAATATTGATATGAACTGCGTTTTGTTTCGCCCGACATCGCGCAGGAGTTTACGGAAGAGCATTACCAGTTCACCTCGCTTATGGATTTCGGCGCGGCGTTTTCGCTGACACTATGGATTTTCCCGTTTCTTACGCGAATTACTCTGTCAGCGGTGTCGGCAAGGCTTGAGTTATGCGTCACGATTACGACGGTTTTCCCGTATTCGCGGCACATCGTCTGAAGCATTGTCAGAACCGTCACACCCGTCTCAGAGTCGAGCGCACCCGTCGGCTCGTCGCAGAGTAGCATTACGGGATTCTTTGCGACGGCACGTGCGATTGAAACTCGCTGTTGCTCGCCGCCTGAGAGCTGAGCGGGGAATTGATTTGCATGCTCTGAAAGCCCGACCATTTCCAGCACCTCAGCCGGGTCGAGCGGCTTTTTAACGATACTGCGCGTGACGGCAATATTCTCCGCCGCGGTAAGCGTCGGAATAAGGTTGTAAAATTGAAAAACGAACCCCACGTTTTCCGCGCGATACTGCGTAAGCGCGTTGTCCGAGAGGTTCGAAATATTTTGCCCGTTTACAAGGATTTCGCCTGAAGTTGGCGTATCCATCCCGCCGATTAGATTCAAAATCGTCGATTTGCCCGCCCCGGAGGGACCGAGCACGACGACGAACTCCCCCTCATTTATGGTGAAATCGGCGCGGTCTACCGCGCGGAGCATGCGGTTTCCGACTGAATATTCCCGCGTGACTTGTTTAAATTCGATTAGCTTTTTCATTAGAATGCCTCCATTATGCAATTGCAAATGCGTTTGAAAGTTAGAATAAACTTACTAATTTTACCAAATATTCTGCCCGCTGTCAAGGGAAACAGAATTGTCCTAACAATACAAGCGGGACAGATTTAAGTGCTTGTCGCTTTGCAGAGACACGAACTTCTTAGATGTGCGATTTTCCTTGCACAGAGTGATTTTTCGCTTGACAAAATGTGTATTACTTGATAAACTAATACGTCAGTTAGTAAAAACTAACTGACGCGCAAGCGGCGAGTTGCTCAAAACTAACTGGCGATGACAAATTTATGTACTTTTTATTAAAAGGGGAGTGTTATTTTGAAAACCGAAGCAAATCCAAAAACAGGGATGGCGCGAATGTGGGAACTGGCGTTTACAAAGAAAGCGTTAATTTTCGCATCGTGCGCACTTGCAATAATCAGCAGTGCGGTCTCATTCCTGCCGTTCATCGCGATTTACAATATCATTCGTGAGCTTGCGATGAACATGAACGACCTATCCGCTATCAACGGGGCGTATATGATACGGCTCGGCTGGATGGCAGGCGGCTCGTCAATCGGCGCAATTCTACTCAATTTTCTTGCGCTGATGTTCTCGCACCTTGCGGCATTTAAAACTCTTTATGAGTTGAAACTGCGTTTCACAAATCACCTTGCAAGCCTTCCGATGGGATTCCATACAGAAAATTCCACGGGTAAGGTTCGCAAAATCGTAGACGAGAATATCGAAAAGATTGAAGGCTTTATTGCACACCAACTGCCGGATATTGTCGGCTCTTTCGCGACACCGCTATTCGTGCTTATGATTCTGTTTATATTCGACTGGCGTCTCGGTGTGGCGACGTTTGTGCCGATTATTGTTCTGTATATACTGCAAAGCGTATATGCGGGCAAAAATTCCGCGCAGTTCATTAAAATCTATCAGGACTCACTGGAGGATATGAACAACTCCGCTGTTGAGTACGTGCGCGGCATCTCCGTCGTCAAGGCGTTTTCGCAGACGGTGTACTCATTCCGCAAGTTTTACGATTCAATCAAGACGTATGGCGACTTCGCGCTGGCGTACACAAAGTCGTTCAAAACCGGATATGTGATGTTCCTGACGATTTTGAATCACCTCTATATTTTCTTGATTCCCGTCATCATTTTCATATTCGGAAAGACAGATGACCCTGTCAAATTCGCGATGTCAGCGCTGTTTTATCTTATTTTTTCTGTGGCGCTTACGGCTCCGTTTTTGAAGCTGATGTACGTCTCGCAAAAAGGGCGGCAGATTGCCGATGGAATAGCAAGAATGGACAAAATCTTGAATGCAGAGCCTCTGATTGAGAGCGAAAAGCCGCAAGCCGCGAGCAATTTCAGCGTAAGCTTTGAGGATGTCTCGTTCGCATATCACGGTCTGCGTGAGAGCGAGGAGGAGGAAGACGTAACGACGGAAGCTCTGCGCAGTGTGTCGTTCGAGGCAAGTCAAGGCGCGGTGACGGCGCTTGTCGGACCGTCGGGCTCCGGAAAGTCGACTATCGCGCACCTGATTCCGCGCTTTTACGATGTAGCCTCCGGCGGGATTAAAATCGGCGGCGTTGATATCCGCGAAATGAGCTCTGAATATTTGATGAGCATAGTCAGTTTCGTGTTCCAAGACGTATTTTTGTTCCAGCAGTCGATAATTGACAACATCAAGATTGGCAATAAGGATGCAACGCGTGAGGAGGTCATCGCCGCGGCAAAAGCGGCGCAGTGCCACGAATTTGTAGAGCGCCTGCCCGACGGCTACGACACCGTAATCGGCACGAAAAATATCCACCTCTCCGGCGGAGAGCGCCAGCGGATAGTAATCGCGCGCGCGATTTTGAAGAACGCGCCGATTCTTGTCTTGGACGAGGCAACTGCGTTTGCCGACCCCGAAAATGAACATAAAATCCAGCTCGCTTTTGAGCAACTTATGCGCGACAAGACGGTCATCATCATTGCGCACCGCCTCTCGACAGTGCGCGGAGCCGATAAAATCGTCGTTGTTGATGACGGTCAAATCGCAGAGCAGGGCAAGCACGACGCGCTCGTCTCTGCCGGCGGGCGTTACAGCCAAATGTGGCAGCAATATACAGCGTCCATGAGCTGGTCAATCGCAGAAAGGACGGTGGGTTAAATGCTTAAAAAATTAGTGCATCTTTCTGGGAATGGAGAACGTAACCTTAAAAAATCGATATTTATATGTGTTTTAACTAACATAGCATTATTTTTCCCGTACATGATTATCATGCAGGTAATGCGTGAAATCCTAAACTTCCTTGCGTCCGATGTGCCGCTTGACACGTCTAGACTTTGGTTAATGCTCGCCCTCGGCGTGGTTGCGGCGGCGATATATTGGATTGTTTACGCGATTGAGTACGACAAGACGTATACGACGGCGTACAAGGAATGCACAACCATCCGCGTAGAGGTTGCAGAGCACATGCGGCGGCTTCCGCTGTCATTCTTCAACCGCCGCGACTTGTCGGAGCTCACAACGAATATCATGGGCGATTGCTCCACGGTTGAGCAGATGATTTCTCATGCTGTACCGCAGATTTTTGCGAATATTATCTCGCTGATAATTGTCTCGGTAATCCTGTTCATTTACGACTGGCGCATGACGCTTGCGCTGTTGTTTGTCTTGCCGATATCAATTGGTATCATACTGCTGTCGCGGAAGCTGCAAAGTACACTCGGTGAGCGGCATGTTCGCGCAAAGCTCAATGTCTCGAAGCAAATTCAAGAGTATCTCGACGGAATAAAGGTCGTAAAAGCGTTCGGACTGTCCGGCGAAAAGTCCGCGTCGCTCAAATCCGCTCTCAAAACGATGATGAGCGAGGCGATGCGGTTCGAGGCGGTTGCCGGAACATTTGTAACGCTCGCCTCGGTGATTTTGCAGGTTGGAGTTGGCGTTGTAATCTTAGTCGGAGTGAATTTACTCACAGCGGGGAATCTTGACACCGTCACATTCCTGACATTCACGATGATAAGCACACGAATTTACGCCCCGATTCTCCTCGTCATGACGATGTTTGCAGAGCTTATGTATTTCTTCACCTCCACAAAGCGTATGCAGGCACTGCGGCAGGAGCCGATTATGGACGGGCGTACCGACATCACCCTGCCAAATTATAATATCGAGCTTTCAAATGTCACCTTTGCGTACAACAAGGAAAACGTCATCAAGGATATGAGTATTACTCTGCCGCAAAATTCCGTAACGGCTCTTGTCGGACCGTCGGGTTCCGGAAAATCGACGATCTCACGCTTGATTGCGCGCTTCTGGGACGTTAACGAGGGCGAGGTGCGAATCGGCGGTCAGAACATCCGCGAAATTGAGCCGGAAACGCTGATGAAAAACATGTCGTTCGTGTTTCAGGACGTTGTGCTGTTCAACGACACGGTAATAAACAATATCCGAATCGGGCGCGAGGGCGCAACGGATGAAGAGGTTCGCGCCGCCGCACGAATTGCCCGTTGTGACGACTTCATAAATAAAATGGAACACGGCTACGATACGCTAATCGGCGAAAACGGCAATACGCTCTCCGGTGGAGAGCGCCAGCGAATCTCAATTGCGCGCGCAATATTAAAGGACGCGCCAATCGTGCTCTTGGACGAGGCGACTGCCTCACTTGACCCGGAGAATGAGGTTCAGATTCAAGAGGCAATCTCGGCTCTGATTCAAAATCGAACGGTAATTGTAATCGCGCACCGCCTGAAAACTATTGCGGGCGCGGGAAAAATCGTCGTCCTCGATGAAGGCGCTCTTGCAGAGCAGGGCACACACGAAGAACTGCTTGCAAATGAAGGACTCTATGCGAAGCTCTGGAATATCCAGCAAGAGAGCCTCGGCTGGAGCGTGTAAATATAAAATAAAAGGAGAATAACCCAATGGAAAAGAAAACACTCGGAGTAAAACAACTTATCACAGTCGGCATTTTCACGGCGCTTTATCTAATCGTATTTTTTGTTTGCGGAATGCTAGGCTACATACCGATTATATATGCAATACTTCCGCTCCTTGCCCCGGTTCTCTGCGGAATCCCATACATGCTGTTTCTGACGCGCGTTGACCGCTTCGGAATGGTATCAATCCTAAGTTTGCTTTGTGGTCTGTTTATGTTTTTGACAGGGCATACATTCGTACCGCTCGTAACGGCTGTTGTCACTGGCGTGGCGGCGGACTTGATTTTCAAAGCAGGAAAGTATAAAAGCCGCAAGCTGTCGGTTGTCGGCTATGTCGTGTCTGCGCTTTGGATACTCGGCGCAATGCTTCCGTTCTTCATCATGCGTGACCGCTTCTATCAGATGATGATTGACAGTATGACGCTTGAGTATACAGAGACGGTCTTCGAGCTTTTTGACAAGCTCGCGTGGACATTCCCGATAATGAGTATCGTCGGCGGAGTTATCGGAGCATTTCTCGGCTTTGCGGCGCTCAAAAAGCACTTTAAAAAAGCGGGTATTGCGTAAATGGTACTCGCAAAAGCTAAAGCAGAAAAGTTCAAGCTTGACCCGCGAACGAGCCTAATCGCAATAGCAGCTGTCGGTCTGCCGACAATCACCGCCGCGAGCTGGTATGAGCTTGCGATTGCGTCCGTTGTGCCGCTTTCGCTGTACTTTCTGTCTGGAAAAACCTCTCGCGCGGTAAAGTATACGGTTTTGTACGTACTTGCTCTTTTGGTGGATAGAGTGGTTGTCGATAGATTGCACGGAATTGTGGCGATTCTTGTCGTTATGCTGAGCGGAATCATATGCCGACTTATGCCCGTGCTTCTAATGGGCGCATTTGTGCTGTCAACAACAACCGTCAGCGAGTTCATCGCCGCGTCAGAGCGAATGCATGTCCCGAAGCAGATTGTAATCCCGTTTTCGGTGATGTTCCGCTTCATTCCGACGATTAATGAGGAGAGCTCGGCAATTGCCGACGCGATGAGAATGCGCGGAATTGCGCTCGGCAGAACTCGCGGCGGACCGATAGCGTTGCTTGAATACCGGCTTGTGCCGCTGATAATCTCAATCGTTAAAATCGGTGAGGAGCTCTCAGCCGCCGCACTTACGCGCGGTCTCGGAGCTCCGGTCAAGCGCACTAACATCTGCCGTATCGGCTTTCGGGCACATGATGTCGTGTACATTGCAATATCATGCGCTCTGCTTGTGATGTTTTTTATATTGTAGCGGGAGGGTGACATGATTCAAATAAACAATGTGACCTTCAATTACGCAGGCGGCGATGAGAGCGCAAGGCTTATGCGGGACGGTCTGCACGATGTCAGCCTGCACATTCGCCGCGGCGAGCTCGTTCTTCTGTGCGGCGAGTCCGGTTGCGGAAAAACGACGCTTACGCGTCTGATAAACGGTCTGATTCCGCACTATTATGAGGGCAACCTCGCGGGCGAGGTGCTTGTCAACGGCTCGGACGTTACGAAAACGGAGCTGTACGAGCTCTCAAAAACAGTCGGAAGCGTGTTTCAAAATCCGCGCTCGCAATTCTTCAACGTGGAGACGGATTCTGAGCTGGCGTTTGCGTGCGAAAATCAAGGCTTGCCATTTGATGAGATTGAGGCGCGCCTCGACGATACAATTGCGCACCTGAAAATCGAATCCCTTATGGGGCGCAACATTTTCAAGCTCTCAGGCGGCGAGAAGCAAAAAATCGCCTGCGGGTGCGTACACACAGCAGTTCCGGAGATTATTGTTCTTGACGAGCCGTCGAGTAATCTTGACGCGCGCGCGACGGCGGACCTTGCGAAAATCATAGAGCATTGGAGGAGCGAGGGGCGCACAATCGTCATTGCAGAGCACCGTCTGCACTACCTGCGCGCGTTTGCCGACCGTATCATTTTTATGAAAAACGGCGCGATTGAGCGCGAGTTTACAATCGCCGAGGCGCAGGCGCAAACTCCGGCGCTCTGGGCAGAGCTCGGCTTGCGACCGCTGTTGTTCGACGATTTAGAGTCCTCGGTAAACAGCACGGCCGCCGTCGAAAAAATCAAACTTTGTGATTTCGATTTCGCGTATAAGGACGGATGCGACGCACTGCGTGCGGGCTCGTTTGAAATTCCGCGCGGCGGAATAATCGCGATGATCGGACATAACGGAGCGGGAAAGTCAACGCTTGCGCGCTGCCTTTGCGGACTTAACAAGCGTTTCCGCGGCACAGTAAGAATAGGTGAGCGGACGCTTACCCGCCGCACACTTCTGCGCTCGGCTTATATGGTGATGCAGGATGTCAACCACCAGCTTTTTTGCGAAAACGTGCGTGCCGAGGTACTGCTCAGTTCCCCGACGGAGGACGAGGTGCGCGTGGACGAACTCTTAGCGTCGCTAAACCTATCCGAGCTTGCAGAGCTACACCCGATGTCGCTGTCTGGCGGTCAAAAGCAACGCGTCGCAGTCGCCGGGGCACTCGCGGCGGAGCGCGAGCTAATCATATTTGACGAGCCGACAAGCGGCTTGGATTTGCGGCACATGCAACAGGTTTCGGCTCTGATACGCGACCTGCGCGACGGCGGAAAAACGGTGTTTGTGATTTCACACGATTTAGAACTGATTCTGCAAGCGTGTGACCACGTGATACAGCTTAAGGACGGCAAAATCCGTGCAAACTATCCGTTGGCGGGTAATGCGGAGCAGCTGATTGCGGCGTTTACGCAATAGGGAATAAAGAAAACTCCAACGCTTATGCGTTGGAGTTTTTGTATGAGTTGATTTATTTTGCTTTCGCGTGGAGTCTGTGTATCTTCCTCGTGCCGAGTGCGAAGCCGAAGCCGCAAATTACAAGTCCGGCGGCGATACCGACAAACAGCGAATCGAACGGAACGAGCTTCGCAACGCCGAACACAAGCACGCATAACGGGCTTATGATAATCGAGGCGATGACGAATTTCTTATCAATCCGCCCTTTAATCCACAACGCGTCAAGCAAAGGCACAAAAACGACCGCGCCGCGCAGACCCATTGACATAAACGCAAAATTGAGAATCATGTCGCCGAGCGACCCGTTGCTAAGTACGACTGCGACTGCAAGAATTACGATGATACAGACGCGGCAAAATACAAGATTTTTCTTCGGGTCGTCGATTTTGTGAGTGACCTTTTTTACGATGTCGTTGCTGACAATCGTGCTGATACCGAGCGCAAGTCCTGCGCCCGTGCCGACAACGGCGATTAGAAGTGTTGCAAGTACAACTCCTGCGAGCGGTGCGGGCATATACTCTAAAATAAAGTGCGTCAGAGCATTTTTTGCAATCATTCCGCTTTCCGGCGGGAAGTGCGTGCGCATATAAAGCCCGACTAAAATGCCGCCGATACCGATGGGCGGTATCATGCAGGCGCTTATAAGCGCGCCTTTACGCGCCGCTTGATCGCTCTTACCGGCGAAAATTGCCTGCGCATAAGTCTGCGTCGTGATAACACCGAACACAAGTGACAGCGCCGCGCCTAAGTCCTTGCCGATACCGCGCGAGAACAGGCTGAAGTAGTGAACATAGTTCCCCGAGCTTGCGGAAGTCCGTTCAATCGTGTGAATCGCGTCCGAGAGCGGCGTAAAGCCGTGCGACAGGAAAAGAACGATAATTCCGCTGCCAATCATCGCGACATAGAGCAAAATAAGCTTCAAAATACCGACCGAGCCCGCGGCTTTTACTCCGCCGAAGATAACATACAGAGCCATAAGTACGGCGGCGATAATAAGCGCGGGAAGTGTGCCGAGGCTCGGAAAAATTACTGCGATAACCGCGGTTGCGGCAATCATTTGCGAGATAATGTTGATAAATGTACCGATGGACGAGAGAATGGAGGCGAGCATACCTGAGGTTGCGCCATACTCTCGCGAGATAATGCCAACGAGCGTAGATTCGCCCGTTTTGCGGAATGGTTTTACGAATTCCACCGCGAGGATAAGACATGCCAGCCCGCCGCCGAGCGTGAACCACCACGCGGACAGACCGTATTCATAGGCGAGCTGTGCCGTGCCGACTGTTGAGGAGCCGCCGACAAGCGTGCCCATGATAGCACCGGCAACTATTAAAGAGCCGGTTTTGCCTCCGCCGGAGGCGAAGTCGGCTGCGCTTTTTACCTTGCGTCCTGAATAAAGACTAAGCGCCACGATTACGAGAAGAGTAACCGATATGCCGACTATATGTCCTGGAGTCATTTCATCATACTTCCAATCTGTTCGGGAATGACGAGGTCGGCATCTGTTTTAGAGATGACTTCCTCCACCGTTACGCCGGGGGCGAGCTCTTCAAGCACGAGCCCTGCGTCTGTGCGGTGAATAACGCACAGCTCGGTTATGATATAATCAACCTCGTTGACCGCGGTGAGCGGCAACTTGCATTTTTTAAGGATTTTCGGATTGCCTTTTTTGTCGCAGTGCTCGGTCATGATGAGAACCTTCTTTGCACCCGCGACAAGATCCATCGCGCCGCCCATTCCGGCGACGGTGCGTCCGGGAACCATCCAGTTTGCAAGGTTTCCCTTTTGGTCGACCTCATACGCGCCGAGAACGGTAGCCGCAACGTGACCGCCGCGAATATAACCGAACGACGTGAAGCTGTCAAAGCAACAACCGCCAAGGCGGAGCTTCGAGACGTTACCGGCGGCGTCAACGACATCGGGGTCGGTCCACTCACCCTCAGCCGGGGGACCTGCAAGACCGATTGCGCCGTTCTCGGTGTCAATCCAAACGTCAACGCCCTCGGGCAGGAAGTCGAGGCACTTAGTCGGCATACCGATGCCGAGGTTAACCAGATCGCCGTCCTCAAAGAAGCGGGCGGTGCGGTAAGCGATTAAATCGCGTCCTGTAATTTCAGCCATTTTCAGTATCCTCCTTCTTTAAAGTGCTACAATCTGGTCGACGAGAGCGCCCGGCGTCATAATGAGGTCGGGGTCAAGCTCGCCAACTTCGACGATTTCTTCGGCTTCCACGATAACCCAATCAGCGGCAGTTGCCCAAATCTGATTAAAGTTACGTGCCGTGCGGTGATAGACAACGTTGCCCATCTTATCGGCTTTCCAAGCGTGAATCAGCGCGACATCGGCGCGGAGAGGCTTTTCAAGCAGATAATCCTTGCCGTCGACGTTGATGATATCCTTGCCGTCGGCAATCGGGGTTCCGAGACCCGTGGGGGTCAGGATGCCTCCGATTCCGGCTCCGCCGGCGCGCACGCGCTCGCACAGCGTACCCTGTGGCACAAATGTGACATCAAGCTCGCCTGCGACGACCTTTTCAACCGTCTCGACGTTTGAGCCGATGTGCGAGCAGGTGATGTGTTTAATGCGGCCGTCATGGACAAGAAGCCCGATGCCCTGACCCTTGACGCTCGTGTTATTTGAAATTACGTTGATGTACTTAATATCCTTTGCAATCATACCCTTGATTAGCATTTCCGGCACGCCGACATTGACGAAGCCCGGAATAAGAATTGTCTGACCGTCATGGACATTCTCCATTGCGGTTTCGAGAGAAACTACTTTATTCATATGTTAAAATATCCTTCCTTTCCGAGAAAATATATATTCCAGCATTATATTTATTGTTGCATTTTTGAAAAACGCAACTGAGTTTGCGAATTTATGATTCAGTTATTCGGCCTTCCACGTTGCGGGGCGCGTAACCTCGTCACGGAGGCAGTTGCGCTTAATGCCGAGCATCTCACGCGCGTCGTCTGCCGTTGCGATTTCACGTCCGGCGAGCTTTGCAAGCTCAACCGCGCGCTCAACGAGCATAAGATTCGTCGCGATGACCTTTGTGCCGTCGGGCTTAACTTCGTATAGGACGTTATCCTCAAGACCGACGCGCAGACCGTCGCAACCCATTGCAAGCCCGGCGAGCATCATCGGCATGTGAGCGCGTCCGCCGATACCGGAAACGCTCCACGTCGAGCCCTTCGGCAGCTTGCCGACGAGAAACGCGAGGTTTTCGGTCGTTGCGGGCATAGAACCGCCGACACCCATGATGAACTGAATATGCGGGGGTTCCGGAATGTTGTGCTTCTTGACGTAGTACATGACAGAGTCGATGTGACCGGTGTCAAAGACCTCAAATTCCGGCTTAATGTCCTCCTTAACAACCTCTTTTGCGAGATGGTTGAGGAAGCGCGGTGAGTTTTCAAAGATATAGCTGTTTGCCCAGTTAATTGTGTTCGGATCGAAGGAGCACATCTCGGGGCGCAGAGCCGCAAGGTGCTGAATACGCTTCTGATCCTCATACTCGCCGCCGGAGGTCGTCAGGTTAATGACGATGTCAACGCCTGCGGCTTTGCAGGCGGCGCGAGTTTTCTCAACAGCCTCGGTAAATTTCTCAAGGCTCATTGACTTGTAGCCGATTTCCATCTTGCCGTCGACTTCCTTGTCCTCACGGACGTGGATATGCGCGATAGATGCGCCGGCTTTGGCGCAGGCGACGATTTGCTCTGCAATCTCATCTGCGGTGTAGGGGACTGTCGGCGCCTGGTCCTTTTTCGTTCCGGCTCCGCACAGGCATACTTGGATGATAGCTTTCTTTGCCATTTTTGATACCATTCCTTTCCGTTTATAGTGACGGTTTCGGCGTTGCCGAAAATTTCTGTTTTGAAAAAGGCGAAAATACAGATTACAGTTGAATTTTCGCCCATTCCTTTTTCATTTTCTATTATACGGGGTCTGACATGAACTTGTTTGAGAGTTTAAACACCTCAAAAAGTTGCTTGTCGCGTTTTGCAATAAGCTCCTGCTTGTCCACGCCGGTGTAGTCGTAGAAGCCTTTTCCGGTTTTTATACCGAGCTCACCGGCTTCGACATGCGCCGCGAGTGACCGCGGGAGGTCATCGCCGTGCTCCGGCATTGTGTAAGAGTGATTCTTGTAGTTGTTCGCGGTCATATCAAGTCCGCCGAAGTCGGCGCGCTTAACGAGCCCGAGCACAACAGCGCGGGGGATAAAGCTCGCCTTTGCGGCGAGGTCAATTGCCTCAGCGTCGCAATAGCCGTTATCGAGCAGATAGAAAACCTCACGGTTTAGGCACTGCTGTAGGCGGTTTGCGATGTAGCCGCGGATGAATTTCTTCATCAGGATTGCCGTTTTGCCGCACTTTTCAAGCATAGCGACGGTGATATCGGCATACTCCTGCGGAGCCTCCTCGCTCTTGACGACCTCAACAAGCGGAATAAGCTGCGGAGGTGCGTACCAGTGCGCGATGACCATCTGATTCAAGCGGCTCTTGGGGCAAAGCTCAAAAACATTGAGCGCCGAGGTATTTGACGCAATGATACAATCGCGCGAGGCAACCTTATCAATCTGCTCATAGAGCTCGATTTTTGCGTCCTTGTTCTCGACGATTGTCTCCATAATGAAGTCAGCGCCGCCGATAGCCTCTTCAACCGTTAATGCGAAATCGACGCGGGCAAATACCTCATCAAGCTTAGATGCTTCAAGCATATCCTCTTCAACGAAAGTCTCAAGGCTCTTTTTGAGTGTCGTTTTTGCCTTTTCGCGAGTATCCTCGCTTCGCGTCCACATGGTGACATCATAGCCACCCATCGCAAAAATCTGGGCGATGCCGGGACCCATGGTCCCGGCGCCCAGCACTGCGATTTTTTTAATATCGCTAAGTGTTTTCATTTTTTAGAAAGAACCCTCTTCCCAAGCGACCAGACGTACAAAACCACCGTCAGCCATTTCGCAACGGAACGGGAAGGCGGCAATCGTCAGGCGGCGGCCGGTGCAGCTATCAATGTCTCCGCCGGCATTTTCGACGGTGCAGACACCATGCTGCATGAACAGGCGGTGGCACGGCTCGTAATCGGGGAAATCGACTGCGGCGTCGCGGCCGGTTGCCTTCGTGTAGGCGGTGTCGAGCCACGGCATTTGCTCTTTGAGCGGCATATGCCACAGCGGAGCATCGGTTGCGCCCCATGTACCGGTGATACCCTTAATCTTCTTCTCGAACATCAGCCAGTTTGCAACCTCGGGGCCCATGCCCGGATAGTAGTTGTAGTACTTGTCGTTGTTCTTTCTCCACAGACGGTGGAAGCCGGTGTTGACGACAACCCAATCGTCTGGACGGATTTCAAGGTTATCCTTCTTGCAAGCTGCCTCAAAGTCAGAGGGCTTAAGCTCAACCCAGATGTTGCCGAACTTTGCGGGGTCACCGCCGGCGGCATCCCACTTTGCGTTGAACTCGTCATACAGGTGTGTCATGTCGAGGATAACGCCGGAGCCAATGCAGTGCTCAAGCGGAATCTCGTCAAAGCTATAACCATAGCGCTCGCGGTCAACCTCTTCCTCATGGAGGACGTGGTTCGGAGCGTCCATATGCGTACCGGCGTGAAGTGTACCGGTGTAGGTCATTGTGCGCTTGTGGAAACGGCCGAGGTACTGACCACGCGGGAACAGAAGGTCCTGACGTGCGCCGGGGAACGGCCACAGCGGGGTGTCAACGCCCCACGGATTGGACAGGTCGAAGATTTTCGTCATCTTAGACTTGTCGAGATAAAACTTGTTCTTGTCGAGCGGCATGTATGCCATGATGGTATCCTCCTACAATATTAAAAATTTATGATTATTACATCAACTAAGACTATTTTAAACCTTGGAATCGTACCAATGTCAAGGGAATATCACAGAAAAAGTGACTAAATCCATAAAATTATGTGGTTGCGAATGAGGTATAGGTGTGATATAATAATTCGATAGCTAAATGTGCTGAGAAAAGGAAATCAATTATGGAAACTGCGCGCTTGGAAATAAGGCGATTTATGGCTGACGATTGGCAGGATATGCATGAATATTTAACGCAGGAATCGGTCGTGAAGTATGAGCCGTACGGCGTTTTTCCGGAGGAGATAAGCCGCTCCGAGGCGGAACGCCGCGCGACGGTTGAATTTCCGGCGTGAGGTGCATTTGATTCAAAATATCTGGTTCAAAAAGGACGCGGACGGGAACCCGATATGGGCAGATACATACGAATATGCCATCTTCGCCGAGGCGTGGGCAAAACACAACAAATAGATTTTAATCATCAGGATGTGATACGATGTTTAACGGTCTTCGAGAGACGATAAAAGCATATAAAACACGCGACCCTGCCGCGCGTAGCGGTATTGAGGTCTTTTTGCTCTACCCGGGCATTCACGCATACATTTCGCACAAAATCTCGCACTGGCTTTACAGGCATAAGTGCTTTTTCCTTGCGCGGGCAGTTAGCCAGTGGTCAAGATTCTGCACGGGTATTGAGATTCACCCGGGCGCAAAAATCGGGCGCAGGCTCGTAATCGACCATGGAACGGGCATTGTTATCGGCGAAACGACTGAGATTGGCGACGATGTTCTGCTTTATCAGGGCGTAACGCTCGGCGGAACGGGCAAGGACAGCGGAAAACGCCACCCGACAATCGGGAATAACGTCCTAATCGGCGCGGGAGCCAAGGTTCTCGGTCCGTTTAAGGTCGGCGACAACTCGCGAATCGCAGCGGGAGCCGTCGTGCTGGAGGAGATTCCGTCGGAGTCGACTGCCGTCGGCGTGCCGGCGCGTGTTGTGCGCATCGCAGGTAGGCGACCGGACTTCGCGTCAGAGCTTGACCAAATCGGCTACTGTGACCCCGTCGATGAAGAGCTTGACGAAATCCGCGCGCGTCTTGCGGCGCTTGAGAAGCTGTTGGAGGAGAAAAAATGAAGCTATATAACTCGCTGACAAAATCGAAGGACGACTTCGTTCCGATTGAGCCGGGACGCGTCCGCATGTACACGTGCGGACCGACCGTTTATCATTATGCCCACATTGGCAACCTTCGAAGCTATATAATGGAAGACGTTTTGGAAAAATATATGCGCTATACGGGTTTGGCGGTAGACCGCGTGATGAATATCACAGATGTCGGGCATTTGTCGAGCGACGCGGACACGGGCGATGACAAAATGCTCAGTGGCGCAAAGCGCGAGCGCAAGACGGTTATGGAGATTGCGGCGTTTTATACAGACGCGTTTTTCACCGACTGCGACAAGCTGAATATCCGCAAGCCGGACATTGTCGTGCCTGCAACGCAGTGCATTGACGAGTTTGTTGCGGCGGTTCAGACGCTTTTGGATAGGGGATATGCTTACCTTTCGGGCGGAAATATCTACTTTGACACCTCAAAGCTTGATGAGTATTACGTTTTCAATAAGCAGGACGAGGATGAGCTTGCAATTGGCGCGCGTGAGGGTGTCGAGGCGGACGAAAATAAGCGCAATAAGACGGATTTCGTGCTCTGGTTCACGAAATCGAAGTTTGACGATCAAGAGCTGAAATGGAACAGCCCATGGGGATTTGGATACCCCGGCTGGCATATTGAGTGCTCGGCAATCAGCTTGAAGTACCTCGGCGAATATCTTGACATTCACTGCGGTGGAATCGACAATGCGTTCCCGCACCACACGAACGAGATTGCGCAGACCGAGGCAATTGTCGGTCACAAGTGGTGCAACACGTGGTTTCATGTCCTGCATTTGAATACGGACGGCGCGAAGATGAGCAAGTCCTCCGGCGAATTTCTGACTGTTTCATTGCTCGAAGAAAAGGGCTACGACCCGATGGCGTACCGCTATTTCTGCCTGCAATCGCACTACCGCAAGTCGCTGGCGTTCAGCTATGAAAATCTCGACAACGCCGCGACAGCGTATACGAAGCTCGTTTCGCGCATTGCGGCGCTCAATCCCACGTCAGAGCCCGCCGAGGCGGAGCTTGAGCCCCTGCGGGAGGTTTTTCGCGCGGCGATGGACAACGATTTGAATACATCGCTCGGAGTTACGGCTCTTTATGATGTGCTAAAGGCGGATATTTCGGACGCGGCAAAGCTCCGGCTGATTGCGAAATTTGACACTGTGCTCTCGTTAAACTTAGTCGCGGCGGCAGAGGCGGCGCGCGGCACATCGGACACGTCAAACGATGCGGACGCAGAGTATATTGAGGGCTTGATTGCAGAGCGTGCAGAGGCTCGCGCGGCGAAAAACTGGGCGCGCTCGGATGAGATTCGCGACGAGCTCAATGCGATGGGCGTGGTTGTTGAGGACACCCCGACCGGAGCAAAATGGAAAAGGAATTAGAAAAACTTCATATAAAAAATCCCCCATATGGGGGATTTTTTTGTTAAAACTTTCCGCCTGCGCCGCCGTGAGTCTGCCCGGAAGAGCTCGTGTGCGTGCTCGAGCCTCCGCCGCCGGAGCTACCGCTATCCTGCGGAATTGCAGTCCGCGAGATATCGCTGTACAGAAAATATTCATGACTGCGGGTTAGCGCCATACTACCCTCGCGTGTATAGACCGCCGCGCCTCGCTGTTTCCGAACACTTTTAAGCTGACCTTTCAGTACAGCCGTTACGATAAGCGCAACAACAAGTCCAATGACAAGACTTATAATGACGTTTAAGCTGGGCTTAAACGGAGCCTTCGGCAGTGTCCCGACATCGTACGGTGCGCCCGTATTAGCCTGCGTGAGAAACTCATCGCATTGAGCGACGAAGGTCGCAAAAGCGCCTGCGAAATTGTCCTCGCGCAAATCGCCAATGAACCTGTCGGAGATATATCCCAGACCTGCGTCCGTGAAAGCGGTGATACCATAACCGCAGGTGAAAATATGCCAATCGCGCTCGTCCGTAATGCTGATTAAAAGCAAAATTCCATCCTCGTCAGAGCCCTGTCCGTAATCGTTATAGTCAAAAAAGTCATCGGCAAACTCCTTAGGAGATTTCCCGTCAAGTGTGCGGGTCGTAACGATAACAACGTCGAACTTACGCCGCTCGCTAATCTCATCAAGCTGTGTTAACAGTATCGCGTGCTCGGCTGAGGAGAGCAGGTTCGCATTATCAACAAGACGGGGGAGCAGACGGCCGGTCGGAATCGGCTGAATATGACGATCAATGTAATCATAGAAGTCCATTACGCCGTAGTAAAATGTATCGGCATCGTTGTAAGCGTCAAGCGCCTCGCTGATTGCGTCCTCGGGGAAGTTCAGCTTTGCTAAAGGCGTTGCGTAGAGCGAAATATGCCCCGCATCAGCGTTAAAGAAGAAAAGCAGACCCAAATCGCCGTACAGCCCACGCGCCAACATTTCATTGTAAAAATTCTCCGCCTCTACGTATGTATTTTCGGCAGTGATGTTTGGTGACAAGACAAATCCGACATCGAATCCGTGCCTTTCGGCGATTGCAACTGCGCGCTCGTTTAGCTCATCAAGCTCAATCTCGTCAAAAACGCCGTAGTTGTCGAACATATAAATGCGCTCGTACTGCGCCGCAATCGCGGGGGATATACACGCAATACATAGTATAAGGGCAAGGATTAATGATAATAATTTTTTCATAACTTCACCCTCCTTAAAGCATTGAAATCAGTAGCTGAACGCCGAATGCGACAGCCGTCGCGGCGGCTCCGACGATACCGAACCATTTCCAAAACAGCCCTTTGTCGGTCGGCAGGTCGCCGACAAACTTACCCGTCTGCCCGTTCATAGCGAAAACGAATTTCTGATCTTTCCACGTCGTGTTCAGCAACCAAACAGGCAGCAGAGCATACCACGCGCGGCCGTTTTTCACATTGATACTGCTGTGCTCGACAATCAGGTTCGAGAATCCGACAACCGTACCGCGGAATTCATCCTCCGCGCTCGTTGCCATGCGGTCATTCACGCGGCCGATACTTGCGTCGGCATCAACGTCGTACTTGTCGGCGAGATACCCCGCAAGATATGCGGTGCGGAAATCAACCGCGTCCGCCATATTGTACGGCTCAAGCGACTCCATAAGCGTATCATCCATTTTCTGCGAGCCATCAACGGGAACATTGTCGTAGGCTATGCTGCCCTCACGCAGGACGCTGAAATGCTTCGTCTCGGTGTAGCGATATTTGCTGTCGCTCCAGCTGTTAACCTGCTGACCCTTGTATCTGATTGATACATCCGCGTCCGCGTCAAAGAGCCAAAACGGCACATAAACTCCCTTGATTTCGTCAATGTGATTTTGGTCGCGGAAGACTTTCGGCAGAAGCTTTTTCCCCATAAGGTGCTTTGCGTAAGCCTCCTTTGCGAGCTTCTTATCGAGCTTAAACGGAATAATCAAATCGGGTTTCAAAACTCCCGAAAGCTGACCTGACATAACGACGGGATTGTCGCAGTACGGGCAGCTCATCGCGGCAGTTGTCTCGTCGCCGATAATCTCGCCTCCGCA
>JGI994J12354_10001393_pt1 | contig 24416 bp, 10 predicted proteins | sample IntmicLarv3ML3BL_FD_12354 | JGI IMG/M metagenome (IMG submission 12354)
GAATCGCCCGTCTTTTGGCGAATTTCGCGTCATACTACGTTGGTTTTACTCACAATACAGAAGTATTATTTCGAAAAACCGCCTTGTCTGACACGAAATTCGCTCAAAATCCGAACAATTTATCTCGTGCAGACACTATCTAACGAAATGAATTGCTCACAAATCTTTTTAATTCGAAAGGAGAAATAATAATGAAGAAGCAAAATAATTTTAGGCGCAGAGGCTTGACCGCAATACTTGCGGCGGTGTGCATTCTAACATCAATGCTGACCCCTATGACCTCATCAGCGGAGGCGCTCATGGAGGCGGAAAGCTTCCCGATATTCGATGCTTTCCAAAAGGATGCGGAGCTTCAGGCAAGCCCCGGCAATGACCCGATGGGTTATGCAATCGGAGGAAGTTTTGAGCGCAATGACTTTTCGGTTCAATTAAAAGACAGCGGCCGGGGATACACTGTTCTTCAGCTTGATTCGGATACAATTAAAGATACCTCCTCATGGTCGAGTGATACAAATGCCTTTCTCGCGGCATTTAAAACAGACAGTTATTCGGTTACAGGAACAACCGCAATGATGTTTTATGTTAAGAATTCGGCGGTTAATGCGCATTTTTCCATACAACTTTTAACCGATAACAGCTGGTATATGTCAAGTCCGGGCAATGGAACGACTACGCCGTTTTTCGCTTTGGGAAAAGGCGATACATCATGGAAGCAATATACCGCTCAATGGTACAATATGCCCTTGCCGGCAGGATTTGAAGGTTGGGTTCGTATTCCCTGGTCATCGTTTATGAACGGCGGTACAGCACTTGACCCATCCATACGTACAATCAACTCTATCGCATTAAATTTCTCGAAATTCGGTGGAGAAACCTATGGCGAGGTACTTATAAGCGAACCGCTGCTTTCAACAAACAACGTAATGGCGGGAAGTCTGATTAAGCTGAATGGCGCGCAGACTCCCATAAATCTGTTTACGGGTATAGAATTTTCCAATGGCACCGGTTACACAGCAGTAAAACCTACAGATCTGTTTTCAAGTGTAATCTCCCGATACGGAATCGAAATATCCGGCGCTAACGCTGATTTTATTGATTCAGGTGCGAAAGGTAAAATGTTCAACGTAGACGCGTCGTCCCATACGACTACAAACATGACCTGGGGCGGTGATACCGGATGCGAATATGATCTTGTCCACGACTCATATACGGATGTTTCGGGAACCTCGGGCATGATGTTTTACCTCAAACAGCCTGAAACCGGCGCTAACGACTGGTTTGAATTTTTCGTTCATTTTACAGACGGATGGAAATATCTTAACAACGGAACTCCTATTTATCTTCTTTCAAAGGATGCGTCAAATTGGACTTCTGTTAATCCTCAATACAACCGTGATGTTCCGATGCCCGCAGATTTTGAAGGTTGGGTAAAAATTCCGTGGACATCTTTTCTTGACATAGACCTCGGAACATGCAGCCAATTTGATTTTATGAGGATCGGATTTGAAAAATTCGGCGGCGACTGGGGTGCCGGACTGATAGGAGAGCCCTTGCTTTACAGTGGAGATGTTGACACAAAAAATATCGTGCGCTATGAAAATAACGGCAATGTCGTTAATTTGCACACAGGTGAGGTTTTGTCAAACTCCCCGAAATACGCCACAGTAAAGAAGTATCCGCTTTTCAATGTGTTCCCGAAAAATCAGGAGATTTCACAGACAGCATCTTTCTGGCACAACGGTAATGGGCTGTACAGCATAGCTCAGGGTGGAGATATTTCAATACAGCTTGAAGACACTGCGGCAGGCTACACCGTTTTGCGAGAGGGCAGAGCGGCATATGTAGGAACCGGCTGGAACGTAAGTGTGCTTGAAATCCATTCTGCCAATAATGGAGGCGGCGGAACAGGCGTAGACACATATTATGAGAATATTGCAAATACCGACGGAATGATGTTTTATGTGAAAAAGCCGCAAAATCAGAGCGATTTTGCATGGATGGGATTTCGTGTGAGAATATCATCCAATCAGACCTATACAGATGACAGCAATTGGGCATGGTATGAATGCGGAGTAAACGCACCTATATATCTGATGGCTGAAAATTCAGCATCATGGACGTCAAGTATAGGCTACGGAAGAGATATAAATGTCGGCGCGGGCTTTGAGGGCTGGGTAAAAATACCTTGGTCATCCTTCTCAAACCTAAACCTTTCCACAGTGCATTACCTTTCGGGTGTTATTGTTGAGTTCAATGGATTTGGAGACATATACGGCGACGGATTATTCGGAGAGCCTTTGATTTACACCGGAAATGTAACGACAGACCTTGTCCGATATGAGGGCAATCCGTATCCGACTAATCTTCACACGGGTCAGGCGGCTGTCAGCAGCGACCTGAGTGCGCTTGAGGTTACAGGATGCGATATCGGATTTGACGCGGCTGTGACTAATTATAATCTGAGTGTCCCGTATATTGTAAAATCAGTCAATGTAAACGCTTCCGCTGTCGATTCGGAAAATTCCATAGTTAGCGGCGCGGGTCAAAAAGACCTGAGCGTGGGCGCGAATGCGGTGGATATAAAGGTTATCGCGGCAAACGGCGAATCGAAAATCTATACTGTGACCGTGACCAGAGGCGCCGCAGGTTCGCTTATTGATGACATTAAGGACGTATTGCTTAAAATAGAGCCGCAGTCAACGCTTGAGGGGATATACGGACGAGATGTAACTGTTACAGACCTTCTTGACGTGCAGCAGTTTGCTCTTGAAGAGGGATTTGGGGTAAAAAAAAACTGAACTTCATGACCTCGGACACTGAGCTTGATACATTGCTTGAAAATCCGGATCGCGGATTTTATCTGGAGCATTGGTTTGATATCAACACAATTTCACAACAGGGAAGCTTTGATAACATGGTCGCCGCCGCGCGTACCCAAATAACAAATATTCCTTATTATTGGGAATTTCCGACCGGGCTGATTTTGTCATATATGTATATCCAGCCATGGCGGACTTCTGATATTTCTCCTTCCGGTATTCAGGCGATAGGCGCGGTGCTTACCGCCGTTCGGGAGCTTGGTATGAAGGCAATTCCGCGGTTTGTATATATCGACAATTTGGTCGGCGACGGTTCCGGTCAATTCGGTCAGGTTCCTTCTCTGTCACGAATTTATGGTCATATCGACCAGATTACTCCGGTTTTAGCTGCTTATAAAAACGATATACACACAATACACGCAGGATTTATCGGAGCCTTCGGCGAGTGGGAGCTGGTTGTCGGACAAAGCGGAGGTGTGGATTCAAACGCGGCTGCGACATACCGTCAGGGAGTAATGGAAAAGCTTGTCAGCACAATGCTTCCGGCTCTGGACGGGATATATCTTCAGACACGTCTACCCTTTTACAAAAGCTATGTACCCGGAACAACAGCAAACCAATATTATAACCGCATAGGTGTAAATAACGATGGCTTCTTTGGTAAAAATGCCATCAAAAGCGCCAACGGAGACCCGAGTAATATCAATCGCCGGATGCGCTATGGAAGCGCGTCATATACTCAATTGGTGAACGAGGCATATTTAACTCCGCAAAACGGCGAGCTGTTCTGGTCAACTTCGGCAAACGGAAGCGGAGCCGCGGACGGTTATGAATCAATAGAGCAGATGTCGGAGCACCGTTACACCTCATTCAGCGGCATACACGGCAACTATATGGACACTGGCTTTAGTAATGAGGTTTCATCGGGGAATATCGCCATGAATCAATGGAGAAACCAACCAATTGACCGGACATGGCTTGAAACCAACGGCATTATCGGATGTCCGTCATTCTTCAAAAAGGCTGATAACAGCGCTCAAAGCCGCAATACTTATGATTTTATACGGCATCATCTTGGGTATTATGTCGAGCTTCAAAGCGTAACAACCACAGGCTTAAGCAAGCCCGGCGCAAGCGTTAATATAAGTATGCCGCTGATTAATTACGGCTTTTCCGCCGCTTTTAACATGAATAGCGGATTTGCAATTCTGGATGAGAATAACAATGTGGTTTCTACAACTGCCGCCGGCAATCCCGAAACCTGGTACAGCCGTGACCCGAATTACTCGGTACAAGGGAATTTAACTCATACACTAAGCGCAGAGATGACCCTTCCGGTACAGCACGGCCGGTACAAGCTGGCGTTTTATCTTAAAAATACACGCGGCGATTTTGCACGAACCGCAAATGATATGGAAACTGTCAACGGTTATCATATTTTGCATGAATTTGAAATAATTTGATTATGTCTAATACTGAATAAAGGAGTTTTTCTCTATGAAGATTTTGGCAAAAAGCAAAGCTTTGATAAGCGTGATGACAGTGCTTATTATGGTTGTGTCTGTATTTGCACCGCTCGGAGCGTCCTCGGCAACAGCATATGCAGAGGTAAAGCCGACAGGTATTTTTGAGGGCTTTACTTTGGATACCGCTATTGAAGGCGTTACAGGCACCGCAAATGTTCATCTTGGCACCGATGTCGCGGACAAGGTTGAATTTAAGATGCATGATTCGGGTATCGGATATAATATGCTTGAAATCGACTCAAAGGACACGTCAAAAGTGGAAACAAACGGCTTCTGGGGCGGAGGTAACGGAGCTTACGTTAACTTCAGCACGGACGGAAGTCCGATAAACATTAAGGATACCGACGGTTTAATGTTTTATGTAAAGATGCCTGTCGGTGAAACCTTTGTCGGTGTCAACCTTCTTGTGGATGGTTTGGGCTGGTATGCGCCGGGCGGCGGTGCGCCGATGGACTGGCCGTGCTTTGTTCTTGCAAAGGAGTCCGAGACATGGCAGTCGCTTAACTCGTGCAGATATATGGGCTGTATCCTTCCCGAAAGCTTTGAAGGATGGGTAAGAATTCCATGGAGCTCAATAGGAAGTACGACCGCTTATGATTCAAGGCTTGATATGACACAGGAAAATATCGAAATCAGTGATTTTTCGTTTACTATTGAGAAATTCGGCGGCAGCAAAGGCTCGGGCTTTATAGGAGAACCGCTTATCGCGACAAACAACAAATTTTCCGGTGCTGATGTAAAATACGACGGCGCGGAGAATGCAGTCAATTTGCACACAGGCGTGGAAATTCAAAGCACACCTCCCGGAACAGAGGACTTGACAGGTGTTTCGGCTGCCAGGCAGTACGAGCTGTTTCGAGGACTTCCTCTGGGCGCTGTTGCGCTCAATAATTACAGTGCGTACATACACCCCGGAAACGCTCAAAATTACGCGGTGTCTCTTGTGGATTCCATCCCGAAGGTGTATGATTATCCCATGATTAAAATTGACACTGTCGCGGAAAATAATACGCCCTTGTCCGACCGTGACTACTGGGATCCCGACCTTCAATTTATGGTCGAGATGACAACTCACGGTTATGGACACTATGAAGATTTCGCCGGTGCGGACGCGCTGATGTTTTATGTTAAAATGCCTCAGACTCCCGGAAAAACAGGAATATGGCTGTCGGTTAGTACAAACGCCCTGCCTGAGGTTGAGATGCAAAATGTTGTTATGCCTCAAATCGGAGGACGGTATTTTAAAATGGCAAAGGGAACAAACACCTGGCAGCCGCATTCGGTTGAGGGTATAGGCTTTCTTGAGTTTGAAAGCGGATTTGAAGGATGGGTAAGAATTCAGTTCAGTACTCTGTCTGTAGACTGGGCAAAGCATTACCTTAAGGGAATGTTTGTCGGCTTTAAGGACTTTGGAGGCTCATACGGTGCCGCGTATTTCGGCGCTCCGCTTGTAGCCACCAACACCTTCCTCAGCAATGACGGTATTGTAATGGACGGCGGCGACACTATCCAAAACGTCTTTTCAGGCAACGCGATGACACGCGAACAGGTTTTTCCGCGGCTTAGCATAGGCGATGAGGTGCTTGCTCTGCCTCCTGCTACAACAGATTACAAGCTGGCTATACCCGAGGAAACAGATATAACTCCAACCACTGTATCACTGCATTGGGAGGAATGTCCTGAAGCCGCGGAATATGAAATCGAGATGTATGAAAACTCAAACAATGACGGTACAATGTCATATGTTCTCAGACAAAGACTGTTTACCGAAGATACGGTCATTACGGCAAAAGATTTGCTGAGTGGTCTGAGATATGGTGTAGTCCTGTACGCTTTGGACAGTGACAGGGTAAGAATAGCAACCTACAACACTGTTTCCTTCTTTACAAATGATGACGAGGATTGGGAATATGAGTATCCGGAATACGAAGAGGGTGACGGACTTGAAGGAGACGGTTTAGGCGGAGACGGTTTTGGAGGTGCGGAAAACAAAGCTACAGGTGATAATTCGCATCCGGAAATGTTTGCGGCTATAATGACAATATCCGCTGCGCTTATTGTTATAACGTTGAAAAAACGCGGTCGTGCAGGATTTTGGCTGATTAAAAAATGAAAGCGGGTGATACGGTGAAAAAAATAATATTTATGATACTATGCGCCGTTTTGCTGCTGTCGGCTGTGGGATGCAACGGCAAAAGAAACAAAAACTCATCCGGTGATGCATCTTCAAACACAGAAGCATCCATAGCCGGGGATGTAAGCGCCGATGTCAGCGGCGAAGAGCTTGAAAGCCAACCGGAGGAAACCTCCGGTACCGAAGAATCCTCATCAAAGACAAATACATCGGCAAGTGTATCTCCGGGCGGGTCAAGTACGTCAAGCGGTACTTCAAGCAAACCGGCAGTGCCGGGAAAGGTGGCTTATACAGTGGATAAAAAGCTTGCACCTCTTACCTCAGAAAAGGAAAGGGAAAAGCTGCTTGAAAATCCCGACCGCGGTTTTCGCTGGGAGCTTTGGTTTGATATCAAGGAAATTTCAGAGGAATCAAGCTTTGAATCCATGGTCGCCAATGCAAGGCGCAAAATAAAAGGCTCGCTCGCGGGAAAGGACCATAATCCCAAGCTTATCCAGACCTATATGTATATTTTTGGCTGGAAGGACAAGGATATTTCCGCCAAGGGACTTCAGGCTATTGAGGCTGTTTTGGCTGCCGAGCGTGAGTTTGGCGTTAAAGGTCTTGTCCGCTTTGCATACAATGATAACCTTGAGGACTGGAATCAATCTGCAACTCCGGCATGGATTTCAAGGCATATTGACCAGGTGACACCCGTACTTGTCAAGTGCAAAAATGATATTCATGTTATACAGTCAGGATTTGTCGGCGCTTATGCCGAATGGGAGCTTACGATTATTGATAATGCCGGAAATGCGATTTCTCTTACGGAAACCGCTAAATTAAAGGATGTAAAGCAAACAGTCATTAACAAGCTGACAAGCACAATGATGTCGGCGCTTCCCGATATTTACATGCAGGTGCGTATGCCCGAATACAAGCGATGGGTTACAGCATCAAGTCCTTATTACAACCGTATCGGCATCAACAACGATGCGTTTTTCGGAAAAAATCCAAATAAAAAGAACGGATCTCCTACACAAGCGGACAGAGCAATGTATGACGGGACACAGTCGTGGAAGGAATTGACGAGCTATGCATACATGGCTCCGCAGGACGGAGAGCTGTTTTGGGAGGAGCCCGTACACCAGACCAAGGATTGGGCGGATGGAATGGAAAGCATTTTGCAGATGTCAGAGCATCGGTTTACATCCTTTAGCTCACTCCACGGTAATTACGATTGGGCGAACCGCGCAGATACCGCCATGGGTCGATGGAAAAACCAAAAGCTTACCGAAAACTGGCTAAACCAATTTAAGCTTGTCTACTGCCCAAGCTTTTTCAAAAAAGAGGACGGAAGCGCGCTTACTCGAAATTCCTATGAATTTATTCAGTACCATCTGGGATATTATGTTGAGCTGCAAAGCGTGAAAACCTCCGGAGAAAGCAAGCCGGGCGCACCGGTTCAGGTTAGCGCTCCTGTTTGCAATTATGGTTTTTCAGCGGCATTTAATATGCGCAGCGGCTTTGCTGTTTTAGATGCAAACAACAAGGTTGTATCTACCGTCGCAGCCGGTGACCCATCGAAGTGGTACAGCCGTAATACCGATTATTCCAAGGCGGGACTTCTGACCCATAATATAAGCGCGTCCATGAAGCTTCCGTCACAATCCGGAAAATATAAACTGGCGTTTTATCTTAAAAATGACCGCGGCGAGTTTGCGCGCATTGCAAACAATGTCGAAACGGCCAATGGATATCAGATTCTGCACACATTTGATATATAGCAGTAATTGAAGGGAGAAATATTTCGATGAATAAATTACAAATCCGTATAATTTGCCTGATGACGGCGGTTATGCTGATACTTACAATGACCGCTTGCGGAAGCAAAAAAAAGGGTGCCGAAAGCAGCGCTCCGTCCGGGAGCAGCGAAGAGGTTTCTTCTGTTGATGATACCGAATCCACTGATGAAGCATCATCAGAAAGCGGCGATACAGAAGGCGAAACGTCCTCCGATGATACTGTGCTCAAACCTCAAAGCAGCGCTTCATCAAAAAATTCGGGAACATCAAGCGTGGGCTCAAATTCAAGCAAAACTTCCGGACCGTCACAGGTTATTACTGATGATTTGACACTTAAAACATCTCAGGAAAAGAAATTTGCTGCACTTAAGGGTACTACTATTCGTATTGTCGCCACACCCGAGGAGCTTAAGGAAGGTTCGAATACCAAAGCCAAGTTTGACTATTATCAGAAAAAATACGACGTTAAATATGATATCGTCAGCGAAAGCTGGAACGGAATGGTAAGCAAGCTCGGTCAGATGGTTGCCGCGGGCAATCCTCCCGACTGCGTTTTTTATACTGAAAATGAGTTTTTAAAATGGACATATTCAAATGTCTTACAACCTCTTGATCCCTTTATTGTAAAGGATGACCCGCACTGGACAAATCTCAGCCTTGAATATTTTAAAACCAACAATAAAATCTATGGAATTCCCACAGGTACTCCCGATACGACATTAGCTGTCTTTATGGTTTATTTCAACAAAACACTGTTTGAAGAACAAAAAAAGAAGGACGGAACACTAAAAACTCCTTACGAGCATTATAAGGCCGGTACATGGACATGGGATAATCTTATTAAAACAGCCGAAAAAATGACCTTGTTCCGTGAGGACGGCACGACGGTTAGAACTAACGGTATCGCCTGCTGGAATTCAAATGTTTATGTAATGGCAAACGGCGGAGACGGAATGATAGAAAGCAAGCCGGGCATATTTGAGCCGTCCTATACCAAGGCGCTGTCAATGAAGGGTCTGGAGGTCATTGAAAAGCTTGCAAAGCAGAAGCTCATGACATCAGACCCCTATTCGGGATTTGCCAACCGTGCTGTAGCTATGCATGTTGAGCGTCCCGGCAACGCTGTCGGACAGTTTGACTATTATAATACAATGGATGATGAAATCGGTGTAGCGCCTCTGCCTGCGGCATCCGACGGAAAATATTACGCGCCTGTAACATGTTATGCTCTTGGTGTTCCGCGCAAGTCGAAAAACCCTCTTGGCGGAGCCATGATAGCGTATGAAAACCTAAAACAGGAAAAACGTCAGTTTGACAGTCCTTCGGATTATGACAAAGCAAGCTTTAAGCAAAAGATTTCTGATGAACATTATGGCATTTTAAAGGAATATTACGCAAAGGCTACCCCTAAACACAGCTTTGTAGAGGGTCTTGCCGGATGGCAGGAGGATGCAGGCTACTCCACTCAGTTCTGGGGCAAGCTTTGGACAGACAAGAAAACCGCAACCGTTGCGGTAGGCGAAATGGAAGGAATTTTAAAAACCGCCATCAAGCGTACAACCGGTAACTAAGGAGAAAGACAATGCAGGCTGTTGACGAAGTATATATTTTATTTAAAACCCATTTGGATGTGGGATTTACCGATTTTGCCGCCAATGTGGCAGATACTTATATGAACTGTTTTATACCTCAGGTGCTTGAAATGAACGACAGCCGTTTTAAATGGACGACAGGCTCATGGCTTATTAATGAATATCTTGAACGCGCTGATAAAGCCGGACGCAAAGCAATGGAAAAAGCCATACATGAAGGGAAAATTGCGTGGCACGGACTGCCCTTTACCACTCATACCGAAGCCATGGACAGAAGCCTGTTTGAATACGGGCTGTCAATTTCACAGCAGCTTGACAAGCGGTTCGGCAAGACGACAACAGCGGCTAAAATGACGGATGTTCCGGGGCATACAAAGGCGTGCATTACTCCTCTTTGCAAATCGGGAATAACTTTTTTGCATCTTGGGAAAAATCCCTTTTGTGCAGCTCCGGAGGTTCCTCCGCTGTTTCGATGGGTAAATGACGATGACAGTGAAATTATCGTAATGTATGAAATGGAATACGGCTCCTGCGAACAGCTTCCCGGAACAGGAAAAGCCGTATATTTTGCTCATAGCTATGATAACGCAGGACCTCCATCCAGGGAGGCTCTTGACCGATTGTATGATGACCTCAACACCCGTTTTCCAAATGCAAGGCTAACGCCTGCAGACATGAACGATGTAGCGGCCGCGGCTGAAAAAATAAGGCATACTCTTCCTGTGGTAAATTCGGAGCTTGGAGATACATGGATACACGGCATAGGCTCTGACCCCCGCAAATTAAGCGGATACAGAGGGATACTTAATTATATCAAAACCTTGCAAAAAGAAAGTGCAAACAAAGCAAGGCGTTCTTTGATTATGGTGCCTGAACACACATGGGGACTGGACGAGAAAAAATATTTACATGATTTTTTTGGATTTGTAAAAACTGAATTTGAACAAAAGCGGCGTACATTGCCATACCGTACAATGGAAAAATCATGGCGTGAACAGCGTGAATATGTATCCGATGCCGCACAGGCTATTCCGGAAGAGTATAAGACAAAGGCTCTTAAAATTCTTAAAGAATACAAACGCGCAAAAACCAAAGAAAACGGTTGTGTTAAAGCTGTTGCCGGAGAGCGTGTAAAAATCGGAGACTCTGAAATTGCATTCAACACAAAAGGCGCGATAGAATATCTTTCGGTAAATGGGAAAACATTGGCTGATTCGAATTTCCTGTGGTTTGAGCCTATGTATGAAGCCTTTTGCAAAGCGGATTATGACCGTTTTCTTGAGCAATATGTGACTGAGCGCCCTATGGCATGGTGGTCTGTTGAGGATTTATCAAAAACAGGAATGGACATGGCGATTGAAGAGCATTTGACCGCATATCCGATTTTGCGTGATGTACTGGTTAAAGGCAACACGGTTATCGCGCGGATGTGCTTTAACGGCGCAGCAAATGAATTATACGGCGCACCGATAGAATTGGAAACAGCGGTTACTTTCAAGGCTGACAAAACGGTTGAGGTGGATTTCGCCTGGTGGAATAAACCGGCGACCCGTGTAGCCGAAGCACTTTGGTTGTGCGTGCGTCCCAAAGAGCGAAGCATACAGATTAACAAAATGGGACAATGGATTGACCCGATGACTGTAATTAAAAAAGGAAACCGTCATCTGCATGGCGTGGATTTTGGAGTAAAAGCCGGAGATGTAACCATTCGGACAATAGATTGCGGACTGGTTGCGCCGGGAATGCCATCTTTGCTGAATTTCGATGACGCTCAGCCGGATTTGGACAAAGGATTTTGTTTTAATCTTTACAATAATATATGGGGTACTAATTTCCCGATGTGGTACAGCGAGGACGCGCGATTCAGGTTTTGTATAGGAGTGTGAAGCAGTATGGGCACATATTTTCTCCAAAAAACCGGTGCGGGTTTGAATCCCGCACTCCAGGGAGGTTTGGACTAAATGAGTGATGCAAAAATAGCACAGTACAACGGTGCGCCAACCATCATGGTTGACGGACAGCCTATGCCGCCCATGGCAATGGTTGCACATGTAAGTGATTTGGAATATTACCGCAAGCTGGGTGCGCAGGGAATTCGTGTGTTCGGCATCATGTGCAATACCGATTGGCTTCAGCCCGGAGGGGAAGTTACAGGAGCTGACGGCAAATCTTTTATGCAAAAAAGCGGATACGAAACGTTTAGGGAGAGTGCGCAAAAAGTGCTGGAAGCGGTGCCTGACGCGTATATTTTTGTGCGTGTAGGACTTCATCCTCCGGCGGATTGGGTCAAGTCGCACCCGGACGATATACTTCGTTATGACAACGGAAGCACAATGGAGACACATTTAATGTCCGAGATGCATGAATATGTCATACCGGGAGCGTATTCCATGTGTTCTGACGCATGGAGGCAGGAGGGCACAAAAGCCCTTCTTGATTTTTGTGCTAATATCGAAAAGTCTGAATTTTCAGACAGAGTTATCGGCATGTTTTTAGCGGCGGGAGGTACCTCCGAATGGTACTATCAAAATCCTTTAACCGATAAATCCGCGAGGCGTGTGGGCGATGTATCATTGGCTTTTCGGGCAGAATATTCACGGTTTTTAAAAGAAAAATATAAAACCGAAGATGCACTCAAAAGAGCGTGGAATATGTCCGAAGCATCCTTTGAAAACCCCCTTATCCCCGATCTTAACAGCCGTGCATTTACACATGTGGACGCGGAGCTTATGAACAGACGCGCACAGGAGGAATATGACCTTTTGTGGGCGCGTAACGCAAAAGATGGGGAAGAACCTCCCCGAAAAAGTCATATCGGTGTATTTTTAAATATCGATGCACACCCTTATATTCCCGATTTTTATGACGCATGGTCGGAGGGTACCGCAAACTCGGTGATACATTTTGCCAAAGCGGTAAAGGCGAATTATCCCGGCAAGCTGGTGGGCGCTTTTTACGGCGCTTACGGCTGTACCGATTATTTTGATGCCGGAACAACCTCTACTCTGCGTGTGCTTGATTCCGGGGCGCTTGATTTTCTGGCATCTCCGGGACTTTATATGAACCGTCAGCCCGGCGGTTATGTCCCGCAAAGAGAAATGCAGGACTCGTTCCGCCTCAGAAATATGCTCTTTACCTCCGAGGAGGACAGCCGCACGCATTTGGAGCCTGACCTGGTGCGCGATGCCATGCAATACTATACTCCTGTTGATTCGGTCAATGTGCTTAAACGTGATTTTGCAAGGAATCTTTGCGAAGGCACATACGCATGGTGGTTTGACCAGTTTCGCGAAAACGGTCGGTACGGTCATCCGGATATCCTTGAAATGATTGGCCGTCAACAGGAAATTGCTCATGCGGCGTATGTTATGAACCGTGAAAAGAACAGTGAAATCGCGCTGATTTATGATCAGGACAGTCTGCATTATGTATCGCAGGAAACAAGCAAACTGATGCTTGAGCTTTACCGCGCAACAGATTTGGGAAGAATCGGCGCACCTGTTGATTATTATTTCCATGATGACCTTGCACGCGCGGACATGCCTGATTACAAGCTTTATCTTATGATAAATACCTTTGTGCTTACCGACAGTGAGCGTGAGGTTATCCGCCGCAAGGCTTCAAAAAACGGAGCGACGGTCATATGGCTGTATGCTTCCGGATTTATAAATCCGAACAAGTCTGCAAAGCTGGACCACGCCCATATATCCGATATTACGGGAATTAACGTAAACAGAATAGATACAACACTCTCGCCGCGGTTTAAGTTGTCTAACCCGAATCATCAGGCTTTAAGGCTTGGGGATATGGGTAGGCTTTACGGTTGTATCGACAGAAACATAAACAGCTGTTTTGACAATGAAAGCTTTGTGCCAGAGTCTGTTACGAATCCAATGTTTTATATTGATGACCCTGATGCCGAAATTTTGGGAAGATACTGTATTAATGACCTTCCGGCGCTGGCGGAAAAAAAGCATCCGGACGGCTTTACAAGCGTTTATTGCGCACCTCAGATTCTGCGCTCTGACCTTATAGCGTCTTTTGCAAGCACCGCGGGAGTGCATCTTTACAGCTATGATGATGACTGTATTTATGCAAACCGTAATTTTGTCACTGTACATGCGGCATATTCGGGAAAACACACATTGTATTTTCCGAAGGAATGCAGTCCTTATGAGGTGTATGAGCGCTGCAGCTATGGAATAAATATAAAAACACTGGAGATTGATTTGCTAAAAGGAGAAACGCGCATGTTTTATCTGCACGGTGAAATATAATGGTGGAAAATACGGTTTTTCATCAGGCTGTTCCGGTATGGCGTGAGGAAAACGGCGAGCCGAATCAGTATGCGGTTTTCCGTCAGTCGTTTGTATTAACCGACATACCGAAAAATCCGATACTTAAAATACGTGCGGACAACCGTTATGCTGTTTGGGTTAATGGAAAATATCTTTCGGCACAGCAATATTCCGACTATGATTTTTACCGTGTGTATGATGAGATTGCGATACCGTTCGATATGCTTTGCCTTGGAACAAATGTATTGGCGATTCTTGGATATTGCCAAAATGAGGACAGCAGCATTTACCGCAAGGGCACTCCGTCACTGATTTTTGAAGTGACAGACAGCGAAGAGGTCCTGGCTTCAAGCGATGCTGATACTATTTGCTCTGCTGTAACAGGGTTTACATCGGGAGCGGTAGAAAAAATATCGGTACAGCTCTCATATTCCTTTTGCTATGATGCCAATATCGAAAACCGGACAGACCCGGCCTATACGCCCGGTGATGATTGGAGCAGTGCAGTTCGATTGCCTTGTCATGGAAGCTATAGTCCTCGACCGATTAGACAGTTGACGGTCGGTCAAAAGGCGGCTGCTGAAATAATCGCACAGGGGATATTTAAAAATGGCGGCGGACAAAGGAGCGGTGAGAGAATTGACCGCGCATGGCTTTCTCATCGACCGTTTGAAGCCATTGCGTCAGGAATCCCCGGGCTGCCATGCGAAGACGGCATTGTGCTGACAGCAAAAGACGGAGATGGAATTTACGTAGTTATTGATTTAAAGAGGGAAACGGCAGGCTATGCCTGCCTTGAATTTGATGCCGGAAACATATGTGATATAGATGTCGGCTGGGGTGAGCATCTTGAGGATTTGAGAGTGCGTTCCGATATAGACGGACGAAATTTTGCTTTTTCATATCGTGCAAAAAAAGGGCAAAACCGTTTTTTCTATCCGATAAAGCGATTGGGATTGCGTTATCTGCAGATGCACATACATTCACATAATATACGGCTGTTTTATGCCGGTGTGCTTGCGGTGGAATATCCATTGCGCAAACAAAAAGAGCCTCCGAAAGGGCTGAGTTTCCTCCAACGGCGAATTTATAATATTTCGGCAGATACGCTTGGATTATGTATGCATGAGCATTATGAGGACTGTCCATGGCGTGAACAGGCGTTATATGCAATGGATTCCCGCAATCAAATGCTTTTTACATATCTTGCCTTTGGCGAAACCGATTATCCGAAAGCCAATTTGCGCCTTCTGGGACTGGGGCAAGGAGAGGATGGATTACTTGAATTGTGCGCTCCTGCCCGTGTAGACAGCAATATTCCTTCCTTCAGTTTAATTTGGATTACGGCTCTTTGCGAATATTTACAGCAGACAGATGATACCGATTTTATGCGTGAAATGCTGCCGGTAACCGAAAAAATATTAAGCTTTTTTTATGACAGGACACATGATGGCTTGATTGAAAATCCTCAGGGTTATTGGGGATTTTATGAGTGGGCGCCGCACATGGACGGAACATCCGGTCACTATGACGGACATGTGTCAAGGGATGGTTTCGATTCACCGCTTAACGCCTTTTATGCAATGGCTCTTCACGCGGCGGAGGTTATATACCGTGCGGTAGGCTTAGAGAAACAGGCGGATGAGCTGTCAAATCGTCAAAGCTTGCTTAAGAAGCGCTATACAGAGGTTTTTTGGTCTGAGGAAAAGCGCGCGTATCGCTTGGGAACAGCGCCGGAATGCACCGGAATTTATCCTCAGCTGGTACAGGCTTTGACCGTTTGCGCCGGTCTTTGTGAAAACGAAAACAATAAAAAATCACTGACAAGCCGTCTTTTTTCTGACGAGTTTTGGCCTAAAGCGACATTAAGTCATTGTATTTATCTGTATCAGGCCGCGGCGGAAAATCCGGATATGCATAGTAATATCCTTAAAGATGTGGATGAAAAATGGGGAAATATGCTTTTTTCGGGAGCAACCTCATTTTGGGAAACCGAAAAGGGCGCGGCGGATTTTAACGGCGCCGGAAGCCTTTGCCACGGGTGGTCGGCTGTCCCGATATGGGTGTATTTAAAACTTTTAGGAGAGTAAACTGTATACACAGGTACTCCCGATGAAATCAAAGAGGCGCACAAAATACTCAGCCCTGAGCTTACCTGCTACAGGACTAACGTAAACAGCGCAGCAGAGTTTGAGGAATTACAGGAGCTTATCAAAATCACTATTGACAAGTTGTAACGTTTCAAGTACAATGTTTTTGTTGAACACTTACAGAAAACTACAACTTGGAGGTAAATAATGAGAAAAACGGTTTCATATTTTGTGATTCTTGTCATGGCTATTTCATTAATCGGCGGTTATTCATTGCCGGCAGAGGCAGAAACACGCAATGTCATAATGATAAACGACTTTGAGGGGAATATTCCTTTTACAGGGAATGATGCAAATTCACCTAATCCGAATTTAACCGTTTCCGCAGACACCGTACACCCCCTGATTGGTGACAGCTCAATGCATATTGACATCGGAGCAGATAACAGTTATTGTTATGTGTATGATAATCTGTCTGTGTTTCCTTCTCCGGGAACTAAGGACGGTATTCTTTTCCGGTTCAAGTCGGGTTCGCAAGGAGTCGGAGCCTTATTAAATTTAGTTATTGACAATCCTGACGGTCAATTTCATTTTATGAATAATGTTTCGCTGTTTGATTCGGAATACAACGAAATTGAAATAGCGTCTATCAATAACGATTGGGGCGCGATTGAGATTCCGGAGGGCTTTGACGGATACATATTTATGCCGTTTTCGGGAGCAAAGCAGGGCAGTTTTGATAAGTTTAAAACGGTTTATTCAATCAGTATCGGATTTATTGGTCATTGGTGGAATAATTCAACATCATATGTTGACAACCTTTGCTTTGCAAAAATAGACGATTTGCTTCCCCGGATTAAGAAAACATCGGTTTTTGCAAGCGGAACGGGAACATTCCGGTGTAACGACAACACGGTTACGCTTGCCGGCAACAGCGGCATAATTGAAGTGAATATAAGCACAGTAGCCGCTTGGATACAGATATATGATAATACTTCATCCTATCAAAGTGCGGCAGGATATGACGGATTTATGTTCAGACTGACCAGCGGAGCAATCGGAAATGACGCGTTGCTCAATATGTTTATTTCCGACTCCGCCGGTAATCAATACCATTTCATGACAGATGTTGAGTTTTATGATGTGAATATGGAATATTTATGCGATGCCGGTTATCATGACGGCTGGTCGGCAATTGAGCTTCCCGAAAACTTTGACGGCTATGTTTTCATGCCGTTTTCAGGTGTAAAACAGACTGGCTTTAACGTTGGGAAAACAATAACTTCACTTTCTTTCGGATTCATTGGCGGAAATTGGTGGAACAGCACCACAAGTTATATCAGCGATATATGTTTTGCGGAATTTATTGAGGATGGAGCTGATGGTCCAATGAGTATTTCAGGCGTTGAGGACGGCGCGTTATATGTTAACGGGTGCAGAATTAATATCGAAAACGCAAAGGGTTACTTGAACAGCGAGCTTTACACATCGGGAAAAACGATCAATAAGCCCGGAAATTATACATTGAATGTCATTGATAAAAACGACGCAAACAACACAGAAACCTATGATTTTTCCGTTGTTTCCTTCAATTTGGGATATGCTGCGACAGACACAGTTGTTAAGGTTCCGTCCGGGATTACTGTAGGAGAATTTAAGGAAAGAGTATTTGCGTCTTCAGCGGTGCGTTATAATGTGTATGACAGCGGCGCTAATGTAGTGGCAGATAATGCGCTGCTGACCGAAGAGATGAGCTTTCTTGCCATGAGCGGCATACATACTTTTTGTAATGTTGGCATCCGCTTTGATGAAACAGCAAACGACTGGCTGAGTGAAGGAGAGCAATCACGCACACCATTGGTTCCGAATACATACGAAAATGATAATGTTTCCAATATAAAAACAGTTCCGCAGCTTTGGCAGGACAAGAATCAGGCTGTTTTTGAGGATGACCTTGAAGAAACGATTCTTACTCAATGGGAAAACAACGGTATTTTTTATAAAACATTTTATTTCACGTCCCGAAAATCCAATGACGGCGATGCCCGAATTTACGGAATATACGGTGCTCCGGCGAATGAAACGAATGCACCCGGTATTCTTCATATTCACGGCGGAGGTCAAACGGCTTCCGAGGCATGGGTAGGATACTGGGCGAATCAGGGCTATGCAGCAATGTCGATTGACTGGGGCGGAGTGTGGTCAAGCTCAGCCAATACAAAGGCAGCAAAATATCCGGCTTCCATGAGTTATTGCAATCAGGAAACCGCAAATCATAATTCGGATAACGGGTCATCGGAATCCAACTGCTGGTTTGACTGGACGTACACATGCCGCAGAGCGCTTACATTCCTTGGTGCACAAAGCGAATGCAATGCCACTCGGATGGGTATATTCGGAATTTCAATGGGCGGCACACTTACGTGGATGGTCGCAGGAACAGATATGCGTGTAAAGGCCGCCGCTCCCATATATGGCGTGGGGTATGAATACGATTACCGTAACTATGATGTATATGCTGATGACAGCAGAAATCCGGGCAATTACGCTCCCGCCGATACGGTTAAAAGATATTTAACCGGAGTTACCTCAGAAGCGTGCGCACAATACATCACAGCACCTGTTTTGTATGTGTCGGCCACGAATGATTTTCACGGAAACATGGATTGGGCGCAAAAGACCTTTGATATTCTTCCTGCCTCTACAGTTCGCAGACAGACTTACGCGCCCTCTTTCCAGCATCATATTTATTATGAGCAGGAGAATAATATTCCGATGTGGATGGCGGCATTTCTTAAGGATGACGATTCCAAGGTGTTTCCTCTTAATCCGCAGATTACAGTTGAAAAAGCGGCAAACGGTAAGCCATCCGTTAAAGTAACCGCCGACAGCACGAAGCAAATTGAACGGGTTGACATATACTACGGACTTGAAAATAATAATGCTTTTAACCGTTACTGGCAGTTGGCATCAATAACAGGCGCAAGCGGCAATGTTTACACTGCCGAAGTCGATGTGCTGGATACGTCAAAATATTTATTTGCTTTTGCAACGGTTATTTATTCAGATGGATACCATATTGCATCATCTATGGAGGCAATAAAGCCGGCTTCGATAGGATGTACGGCAACAGCGCAAAAAACGCTTGTTGTATACAGCGCCGGTGAAGGAATAACAGGATGGGCTACGCAGTCAATCGGAACAGATCCTATTCCGGGTGTTCCTGTTTCAGTCGTCAGCGGACAGTCAGCGCAAGGAGTATCTCCGGCGCATGATACCTATGAGCTTGTAACCTACAGGCTTAACGACCCAAGATTCTTTGCTCCGAATAATGATGCAAAACTGAAAGTAACGTTTAATATTGCCTCCGGAAGCAGAAGCATTGGTGTGCAGCTGCGCGAAACCTCATATAATAACAGAATGTACGACAGTATTTACCAAAAGACAATATCGCCGTCTGATAACACTGTGATTTTTTCGCTCAGCGATATGACTCCTTACGAATCAGGCACCACAAAACCAACGTCATGGTCTCAGGTTCCGGTTATTCAGATTAAATACTTTGCACCTCATACAGGTGCAACCGATATTTCTATCGAGCGTATAGAATGGGTAACGGGAAGTGAGCGTTTGAAGGGTGATGTCAACGGTGACGGCATTGTTGATGAATCAGACATTATTTGTATAAAAGAGCATCTTTTGAAACCGGAATTTTTAACAGGTGATGATTTTAATACGGCAGATATGGATAAAGACGGCAAGCTTGATATTTTGGATTTGTTAATGCTTAAGATTCAGCTGATTCCAATGCCATTAACTTAGGGTGTGTTCGAAAATTGTCAACATACACATAATCGGTGCACATTGCCAATTATCAAACACACCCTGGGAAATGTAAATTTACATCTGAATAAAAAACAACACAGAATCTTCCCTTTACACCGTAGGGGCGAACTGTGTTCGCCTTAAAATTGCATGAAAATCAATTGATTGCAATCTGAAGGCGAACACAGTTCGCCCCTACACAGTTTAGTGCATATTTTTACATGTATTTCTTAAGTTGCGCCGCTCCATACAAATCAGTATTGAATATTTATTGAAATTACTATTGACAAGTTGTAACGTTTCAAGTATAATATTTTTGTGACATATTTATAATAAAAATCATAGTTAGGTGGGGCATCAAATGCAAATTGGATGGAATGAATTAAAAGAAAAGTTTTGCANGTTTGATTCTGTTTATAAAGAACCCGTTGAAACCACCAAACAAAGCAACAGCATACCCGACTGCCCTTTGGCAGGCGGGGGTAAGCTTGCATTATCAATGGACAGCTCTTATTCCGACGTTACGTACTATGTAACAAAAACAGATTTTTGGACTCCTGCATTATATCCGGAGTGGAGATTCCCGAAGTTTGCGATGAAACCGACTCCGTTTGCAAATATCCGAATTAACATAGATAACTGTGCACAGGAAAATTCCGCATATTCTCATGAGCAAAAGATGGAAAACGCAACAATCAAAAGCGCTTTTTCCTGTTTGGGCGGGCAGCTGGAAGTATCTGCCTGTTCTCCTGCGCAGACCGATTATGTTATAATAGAGCTGCTGTCGCGCAATGCTGACGCAGAATTGACCGTTGACATTGAAACGGAAAATCACAATAATAATTATTTTATTCTTGACGGGGCAGACGACGGTATTATTTGGGCGGTAAAGGAGCACAAGTCATTTATTACGGTTAATTCGGCAATCGCCGGCAAGATTTACGGAGCCGAAAATATACGGTTTAATTATAAAAAGAGAATCGCGCCGTCTGTTTCATTTACTGTTTTAAAGGATACTCCCGCGTTTATGGTTTTTAATGTAAACGGCGGCAAGGATATTTTTAATCATAAAGAAACAGCGATAAACAGCATTAAAAGCTTTACCCCTGAAACCAAAGAGAGGCTGTTAAACAAAAATGATTGCTGGTGGAAAAATTACTGGTTAAAGTCATCAATTGATATTGGCTGCCCTGATATTGAAAAGTATTATTACGGTGCGTTGTATGTGCTTGGCACAACAATAGACATTGAAGGGCGTACACCTCCCGGTCTTGCCGGAGGATGGATTAACAATCCCGACCCGATTTGGGGCGGAAATTATACGATGAACTATAATGGCGAGGCTCCGTTTTGGCCGTTATTTTCATCCAACAGAGCAAATCAGGCCATGCCCTATATAAGAATGGTTTGCGATTTTGTTCCGACAGCCGAAATATTGGCTAAAGAGATGAATACCAAAGGGATTATTTTTCCGGTTATGATTGAACCCTTCGGTATCTCGGATAATTGTGACCCGTTGTATCAAAAAAGCAACGCTTCTCTTGCCGGAATAAGCCTGATATGGTATTTTGACTACACTCTGGATAAAGAGTGCCTAATCGAATATATATATCCATATTTGCTGAAATGTCTGGATTTTTGGGAAGATAACCTGATTTTAGAAAACGGCAGATATACAATTCAAAATTCGGCCCAGCGTGAAAGAGTTCCGGGAGATATGAATGCCGGAAGCGAGCTTGCATATGCGCGGATTATCTTAACGGCGATGGTTAAATACAGCGATTTACTGAACAAGGATAATGAGCGGCGTGAAAAGTGGCAGGATTATTTAAACCGTCTAAGCGAATATCCTGTAATGGTATTTGATAACAGGCTTGTCTTTAAAGAATGCGAAAACAGAAGAGATTTATCACTGTACGGTATCGGCGACAATCCCTGTAATTTAGACCATGTGTATCCGTCAGAGGCGCTTGACATGGATGAAAGGGCTGATTACCGGTATATTGCGAGGAACACGCTGAAGGTCATGGATTCGTGGTATCAAAGCAATGCTTTTCCAAGAGTCTTTTCACAGGCTGTCCGTGCGAAATATAATCCAAAAGAAATTTTGCATCATTTCAGAACAAGACTGAAAATGGACAAATATCCCAACGAGATTGTTCGGAAAAACTGCACGTTTATTCCTCACGACCACGGCTTTGAAGGGGTCGGAGGCGTTGAATTTATAAATTCGATGCTGGCATCGGCGCATAATGGAATCATACAGATATTTCCGTTGTGGGATAAAGAAACGGATGCAAAATTTGACAGCATCAGGGTTAAGGGCGCGTTTTTAATCAGCGCAAAAATCCGCTCAGGCAAAATATCAGATATCAGTATTTACTCTGAAAAAGGCGGGAAGTGCAAGCTTTTAAGCCCGTTCGGTGTTGGAATCAGTGTTTTGCAAAACGGAAATCCGGTTGAATGCGAATATATCGACGGATTGTTTGTCTTTAACTCAAAAGCCGGTGAAACATATAATATTATTGAAAATGAAAAAATAAATATTTGCAAAGATGAAAAATTATTTCCGTTAGCGCTTGTTGCGGATATAAACACTGAAGCCAGGGCTAAACCGAACAGATGTCAGGCGGCAGTTGATATCATTCTTGACAATACAATAAGCTCTGCAAAGCTGTCGGTTGATATGGTTATGAGCGATGAAAGCATAACAAACAAATATGATGACCTTGCATTTAATTCGATTGATGAAAACATTGCAGGTGTTGACAGCAGCGGGAAGATTACCGCCGAAAGCTGCGGTATAACCGACATAGTTTTTACTGCGTCAAAATACCAAAAGAAACTGAGCGGAAAAATCACCGTGCAGGTAATCAAAAAAAATATTATTACAGATATTATCGCGGCATCTTCAATTCCCCGAAAATTTGACCCTTATGCTTTGTGCGTTGAAAGCGCAGTAAACGGTTACGGAATGACCGGCGGCGATCTTTGCGACAAAAGCCGTATGAACCCGTATGGTTACGGTATGTATGCGGATTTTGCGGACGGAAACGAACGCATACTCACCTTTGATTTCCGGAAGGAATACAAACTGGATGAAATGTGGCTTTGGAATTTTAATTGTCCTGATGACAATTATCGAAAGTTATGGTGGATAGGAGGAACGATAAGCGGAATAAAACATGTTAAAATTGAGTATTCAAAGGACGAAAAGGAATGGATTGAACTGAAAACAGAGGGATATCCTTTCGAGTTTGCGAAAGCGGACGGGCAGAATTTCATATCGGCTGCAAATTTAACCCTGCCGGGCAATCCGCCTGTAAAATTTTGCGGAGTAAATGCGCAGTATGTGCGGTTTATTATCAGCGGTACAGTCGGAGAATGTAATTGGGGCGGCGAACGCTGCGGATTCAATCAAGTCAGATTTACTTACGGAAGTTAGAGATGCGATATTAAAAGGAGGCTTTTATCATGAAAAAATTAACGTCAATTTCCCTTGTGCTTGCTATTTTGGTTACCCTGTTTGGTGTTATGCCTGTGAGCGTCAGCGCCGATGAGCCGTATTTTTTGCAGCCCGATGACATGCTGATGATAAACGATTTTGAAGCAAATGTGTTTACCTCGGGAGATTCGAACGATATTGAAGTATCACAGGAAACCGTTAATCAATTAAACGGTTTGGCATCAATGAAAGCGGAAATTTCGTCAATAAACGGATGGCAATACATATATGACAATACATCAGCTTTTCCTGACGGCACTGAGTATGACGGCTTTATTTTCAGGCTAAAATCAGGTGCCAACGGTAACAACGCATTGTTCAAAATGTTTATTGACGGTACAGGCTTTCCACGGGCAGAATTCATTTACGGTGTGTTGCTGCTTGATTCATCAAAGGAATATATGCAAAGAGCAACATATAATACAGGTTGGGGTGCGATTGAGCTTCCTGAAAATTTTGACGGATACGTTTATATGCCGTTTAGCGGAACAAAAGGTAAAACCGCGTTTGACCCATCAAAAATCGGCTCTGTCTGCTTCGGATTTATCGACAGCGGCTGGTGGAACGGCACGACAACATATATGGATGATTTTGCCTATTGTATCGAGCCTGATGCCCCTCCTTTGGAGCCGCTTCTGATAAATGACTTTGAAACCAACATATTTGCTTCGGGAGATTCCGGTCAAATTACAGTATCGCAAGGGATTGTTAATCAATTAAACGGTTTGGCATCAATGAAGGTGGAAATTTCGTCAATAAACGGATGGCAATACATATATGACAATACATCAGCTTTTCCTGACGGCACTGAGTATGACGGCTTTATTTTCAGGCTAAAATCAG
>JGI994J12354_10001394_pt1 | contig 24392 bp, 21 predicted proteins | sample IntmicLarv3ML3BL_FD_12354 | JGI IMG/M metagenome (IMG submission 12354)
ACCCTGCCGGCAGGCTATGCATGGGCTGCGCCAACGACCTCGCTTGGCATAGGCAACGGGCAAAGCTTCCCGGCAACGTACACCGACCCCAGCGGGAATTACACTGCGGCAGCAGGCACCATCACGGTGAATGTCAGCAAAGCAACCGGGACATTTGTCGCCATCGCGGCCCGCAGCGCAATCTATTCAACAACCCTCAAGCTCTCAGATATCACCCTGCCGGCAGGCTATGCATGGGCTGCGCCAACGACCTCGCTTGGCATAGGCAACGGGCAAAGCTTCCCGGCAACGTATACCGACCCGAGCGGGAATTATGCCGCAGCAACCGGAACGATTGCGGTGAATGTCAGCAAAGCAACCGGGACATTTGTCGCCATCGCGGCACGCAGCGCAACGTATTCAACAACGCTCAAACTTTCAGATATCACCCTGCCCTCCGGCTATGCATGGAACACGCCGACCACGGCAATCACCTCGATTGGCAATGGGCAAAGCTTCCCGGCAACCTATACCGACCCCAGCGGGAATTATGCCGCAGCAACCGGAACGATTGCGGTGAATGTCAGCAAAGCAACCGGGACATTTGTCGCCCTTTCGGCACGCAGCGCAACGTATTCAACAACTCTCAAACTTTCAGATATCTCCCTCCCGGCGGGCTATGTCTGGAACGCGCCGACGACCTCGCTTGGCATAGGCAACGGGCAAAGCTTCCCGGCAACGTACACCGACCCGAGCGGGAATTATGCCGCAGCGACCGGAACGATCACGGTGAATGTCAGCAAAGCGGCGGGCACGTTCCCGGCGCTTGCAACGCTCAACACGACCTACACAACAACCCTCAAGCTCTCAGATATCACCCTGCCGGCAGGCTATGCATGGAACGCCCCCGCAACGGCTGTCACTTCAGCGGGCAGCGGGCAAAGCTTCTTGGCGAACTACACAGCCCCCGGCGGCAACTACACCACGGCATCCGGAAACATCACAGTAAACGTTGCAAAGGCGGCGGGCAGTTTTGTCGCGCTGGCAGCCTATGATTTAATCTATGCGGCGTCGTTGACCTTGGCGAATATCACCCTGCCGGCAGGTTATGCGTGGGTTGCGCCAACGACCTCGCTCAGCATAGGCAACGGGCAAAGTTTCGCTGCAACCTACACCAATCCCAGCGGGAATTACAACACAGCAACGGGCAATATCACGGTGAACGTTGCGTCGCAAATCGGCACATTCCCGGCGCTTTCGGCGCGCAGTGCGGCGTACACAACGACCCTCAAGCTTTCAGATATCACCCTGCCGGCAGGCTATGCATGGAACGACCCCGCAACTGAAATTACATCAGCAGGCGATGGGCAGCTGTTCCCGGCGACCTACACCGACCCGGATGGAAATTCCGTACCGGCGAGCGGCAACATCATGGTGAATGTCAGCAAAGCGGCGGGCACGTTCTCTGCGCTTTCGGCCCGCAGCGCAATCTATTCAACAACCCTCAAGCTCTCAGATATCACCCTGCCCTCCGGCTATGCATGGGCTGCGCCAACGACCTTGCTTGGCATAGGCAATGGGCAAAGCTTCCCGGCAAAATATACCGACCCAAGCGGGAATTACAACGCAGCTTCGGGCAGCATCATGGTGAACATCAGCAAGGCGGCGGGGGCCCCGGTGAGCGGCGCGCCCACCATCAACGCAGCTACGGAAAACAGTGCAACGATCGGCGCGGTCACCAACATAGGCGGCACCGGGCAAAGCGTGGAATATGCCGTCAGCATCAGCAATGCAGGCGCGCCGAACGGCGGCTGGCAGAGCGGCCTCGTGTTCACCGGCCTGACCCCCAACACCACCTATTATGTTTATGCGCGCACGGCTGCAAACGCGAACTACAGCGCGGGGCAGGCACAGCAAAGCGCAGGGTTCCAAACATCTGCGAGCGTGAGCACGGCAAAGGATATCGTCGGCGTGGTCAGTCCTGCGGGGGCAGTGATTGACGGGGCGGCGATCAAGGGAAGGGCCGCGAACACAACAAGCAGCCTCGCCATTGATATCGCCGTGAGCCAGAACGCCGCCTGGGAGCTGTTCAGCGACAAAGCCTGCACAAGCAAGCTCGCGAACAAGACCATGGCGCTGGCGGTGGGTGCGAACACGGCGTATATCAAGGTGACGGCGCAGGATGGTTCGGCAAAGGTATATACCCTGACGGTGACCAGAGCCGCCGCGCCGCAAAAGCTCTTTGGCGGCGAGATGGTGACGCTTGTGCGCAAGCAGCAGAACCCTGTGTTCAGCGATGCGGTGAAGGCCTACGGCGGCAACGGGCTGACCTTCAAGACCAGCGGAAAGATTCGGGTGGACGCCGCCGGAAAAATCACCTACTGCTTCTTGGGTGTCGGCAAAGCGGTCATAACGGCATATGACGCCGTGACAAACGAACAGGTGGATTCCGTCGAGGTCAACATCAAGTGGCCGTGGCACTGGATGTGGATATTCCTGTTCTTTGGGTGGATTTACCTGTAAGCAAATAATCCAATAATCAAAAAAATCTATCGGTTTCGGCCGGTGGATTTTTTTTATGGGCGAAATTGTGAAAAATCCACGCCTCCTATTGACAGCGGAAAATCCCCGTGGTACTATGGATGAAGAATCTGCGAATGCAAAAAATAGGAGGTCTGGGAAATGAAGAAGCTGTCAGCGCTGCTCTTGGGCGCAATTTGCACACTGACCCTGTGGGGGTGCGGAGACAAAAAAGGTGAGATATCGCAGACAAGTCATACGGTCACGCAATCAAGTCAAACCGGAACAGACGAGGATATTGATATCAAGTATCCGGTGCTTCCGGAGTATAGCGCAACAATAAATGAGATGATCAAACAGGAAGCGCTTCGTGTGCTGGATGCCTACGAGATTGATGTTCCGGAAGAAGAGCGTCTGTCTCTTGAAATCGACTACGAGATCAAGCTGAAGACAGATGACTTGATCAGCATTGTGTTTGAGGGCCTTGGATATATTCAGGGCACGGCGCATCCCAACAATTTCTTCTATACATTAAATATAGACGCAAAAACAGCAAAAAAAGTGCGGCTCGCTGACCGGGTGACGGTAGATGATTCGTTCATTCAGGCGGTTTATCAAGCTGCCCGTGACATACCGGAGCCGGAAATATATGATGCCTTTATGAACAGTTATGAGGATAAAGATGCGCTGCTGCAGCGCCTATATGACGCTGACGGTTCGGATGATTGGCCGCAAGGCACTTCTGCCTTCAGCTATTTCACGCCAACATCAGTCGGGGTCAGTTTGCCCATTGGAACGTTTCATGTTGAAATTGAAGTGCCGACGGACAAAATTGTATAGGGAACTCCCAAATGATAACCTCGCTCAAAAATCTACCGGTTCGCGCCGGTAGATTTTTTATGTCAACAACACTTGACACGCGGCCCCGGATGTGCTACAATACCATTGTCAATAAAACATGACACAAGGAGGTACGGCTTTGCATAATCATGTTCGTCACCTGCGGGAAGCCCGCGGCCTGACGCAAAAGGACCTGAGCCTGCAGGTTGGTGTTTCCCGGCAGGCCATCAACGCCATTGAGACCGGGAAGTACGATCCTTCCATCCGGCTGGCGTTTGCGCTGGCGCGGTTTTTCGGCAAAACGGTAGAAGAATTATTTGAGGAGGAAGCAGAATGAATAAGAACCGATTTTTCCGGCACCCGGCCACAAACGCGGCGGGGCTGGCGGTGTTTTCTTCGTTTTACGGCGTGATATTTCTGGCTTTTTCGCCGCGCATGCTGATTGATACGGTCGAAAGCCAACACCTGTTCTGGCGGGCATGGGATGCTTTTTTGCAGGCGCAGGGGCACCGCTGGCTGGCGGTTGTGCTGCTGGCGCTGACCGTGCTGGCCCTCGTGATTCTTTTGCGGCACCGCAGCGTGCAGGATGAATATCAAACGGCACTGCTGCTGCGCTGCCTGGCGGTTGCCGTGGTGCTGGAGCTTGCGGGTATGGGTCTGTTTTTCGCGCTGGTGCTGATTGACCCCGTGGGCATTGTGAGCAAGCTGGCGCTGATGGTTTCGCTCAATTGGGCGGGTGTGGTGCTGGCGGATTTGGGGTACTTGATTGTGTGCAGAAGGCGGTAGCACATGGGATTTCCTTTATTAATCATTTTTATGCTTTCGCTGTCTGCAGTCCCTTTTTTACTGACCCTCATCAATCTGATTTTGCTGTCGGTTCCCGCAAACAATATGCGGCGCAAGTGCGTGATTATCACAGCAGAATTGATCACAATGGGGTTTGGCGGCGTTATGCTGGGTATTTTGGTTCATCGGGGCAGCCTTGACCTTTGGGGCTGGTTCTCGTTTTTGCAGGGCAATTTTTTGCTGGGCAATTTTTTGCCAACAACCTGTTGGGTGCTCATTTTTCTTTCGATTGCGGTTTGGGCTCCGCTTCGGATTGTTCAGGCAGCGAAAATGCCGCGATGGCTCGCCATTGCATGCGTCGCGGTGATTTGCTCCGGATTTGTGCCGTGCCTGCTGCTTTTTGGACATTTTGTCAGCGCATATCCCCTCGACTTCGGTGAGATGGCGCTTTACTTTTTCCTGCCGCCGCTCAACTGCGTTTTCATCGGCGCAAAGGCGATTCAGGATTATCTTCAGCAGAAGGCGGTGAAATAAATGAAGAAAAATAAGGGCGTTGGCACGGTCGTTGCGCTTTTTTCAGCGGCGGTTTTGCTGACGGTCTACATTCTCATTGTCGCTTATGTGAAGGTGGATTTCATCAGCGCGTGGCCGATTGTCATCGCCTGCGGGCTGGCGCCGGTGCTCGCCGCGATTGGGTTCGTCGGCTGTTACGGCGGCGGAAAAATCCGGCGGGCGCTGTGCGGCTTTGCGGCGGTGGTTTTTCTGTGTGTTTCGCCGCTTGGCTTTTTTGCGTCCATTTGGTTCAACACGCGGGGCACTGTTCACGTCTCCGTTTCTCCGGGCGGTCTGCGCCGCATGGCAGCCGTGCGGGCAGAATCAGATAGCATGTTCGGTCACACGGTGTATCCCATCTGCCCCGCGTGGGGGCTCTGGTATCGTCAAACGGCTCCGATACGGGCGGATCAGCCGCCGGTGCCCGAAGATTTCCGCTGGCTGGACAAAAACACCGTTGAAGTCAACATCAAGCATGGGGCGTCTGACTTTGTATACCGCTATGATTTTTTGACAGGGGAATGGGAATGGGTGGTTTGAGATGAGGAAAAAGCTGCAGCTTGCTTGCGGGCGCAAAAAAACGCACCCACAAACGTGAGCGCGAGGATAGACGTGGCGGAGAGCAAGGGATTCGAACCCTCGGTACGTTTTAGGCGTACACACGATTTCCAATCGTGCTCCTTCGACCAACTCGGACAACTCTCCACAACCTATATATTATACCAACTCCCGCGCAAAAATGCAAGTGTTTTTTCGCTTTTTTTATCGCAGGAAATTTTTTTCAACGCAGGAGGACGTTCAGGCAACGCCTGGGACCTCCTGCGTTTGCTGTGAATTCTTGATTATGTCCGGTAATCACCGTTGATTTTCACATAATCGTAGGTCAAATCGCAGCCCCAGGCTGTGGCAGCGGCTTCGCCGTCACCGCAGGAGATGAGGATTTCAACTTCCTTTGCGGCGAGAATTTTCGCGGCAAGCTCTTCTGAAAACGGCAGGCCCGCGCCCTGCTCGCACACGGCAATTGAGCCGCCCTCGGAGCAAAACTGCACGCCGATTTTTGTCACATCAACGTCCGCGCCCGCATAGCCCAGCGCGCACAACACGCGGCCCCAGTTGGCGTCCGCGCCGAACACCGCGCACTTGAACAGGCTCGATCCAATCACGCTTTTTGCGAGTTTGCACGCGTCTTCCTTCGATTTGGCACCGGAAACTTTGCAGGTGATGAGCTTCGTCGCGCCCTCGCCGTCGCCCGCCAATTTTTTCGAGATATTCTCCAAAACGTGATACAGCGCGGCTTTGAGCGTTTGACAATCGTCGCCTTGCGCGGTGATTTTCTCGTTCCCGGCCAGGCCGTTCGCCATGATGCAGCACATGTCATTTGTGGAGGTGTCGCCGTCCACGCTGACCATGTTGAAGGTGTCGTCCGTGACGGATTTCAGCATATCCGCCAGCGCCTGCGGGGCAATCGCGGCATCCGTCGTCACAAACGCAAGCATCGTCGCCATGTTGGGATGAATCATCCCGGAGCCCTTGGCCATCGCGCCGATTTTGCAGCACACGCCGCCGCTGAGGGTGACCTCCACGGCGCATTCTTTTGCATAAGTGTCGGTGGTTATGATCGCTTTGGCGGCCTCTGTTCCGCTGCCGCAAAGCCCCGCGGCAAGCGCCGCCATGCCGTTTTTGATGGACCCCAGCGGCAGGGGCACGCCAATCACGCCGGTGGAGGCGACAATCACGTCCTCCGCCGCAACGCCTATGTGCTCCTGCACCAGTGCGCACATGGCCTCCGCTATGGCAACGCCATCGGTATTGCAGGTGTTCGCGTTGCCGCTGTTGCAGATGATCGCGCGGGCCGTGCCGTTTTGCAGGTGCGTTTTTGTCACAAGAAGCGGTGCGCCCTTCACCAAGTTTTGAGTATACACGGCGGCGGCGGCAGCGGGCACCTCGCTCAGCAGCAGGGCCAAATCCGGCTTGCTGCTGTTGCGGCGGATTCCGCAGTGGATGCCGTTGGCGGTGAACCCTTGCGGTGCGCAAACCCCGCCGGGAATTTCTTTGATGTTTGTCATGTTGATTCTCCTATCCCTGTTCATTCAATAATCAGGCTCTCGGTTTCTTCCGCGCCGAGGGCAAGGTTTAGGCATTGCACTGCCGCGCCGGAAGCGCCCTTGCCCAGGTTATCCAGCCGGGCGATGAGCAAAAGCCGCTCGCCGCTGCCCGCAACGCTGATGTGCAGCGCGTCGTGGCAGGCAAGCGCGGGCATGGCGGCGCTATCCGCGAACACTTTAACCGCTGCGGCACCCTGATATGCCGCCTCGTAACATTCTATGATGCCGGTGCGTGAAACGCCAATCTGCGCCCGGTGCAGCGGAATGGTGAGCTCAATTCCTCTCGGAAAATCCGCTACGATGGGGCAAAATACCGGCGGCGCGGCGAGCCCCGTAACGGCCGCCATTTCAGGCAGGTGCTTGTGTGTTTGCTCCAGCGCATATTGCTTTGGGATATGCAGGGCATCATTTTTCACACGATTTTCAGCTTCATACGACGTGATCATCGCGTTGCCGCCGCCGGTGTAGCCGGTGACCGACACGCAGTGAAGAAGTGCGCTGTGCGGCAAAATTCCTGCGTTGATGAGCGGATGCACCAGCGCGATGAACCCGGAAGCGTGGCAGCCCGGCACGGCGATGCGCTTGCTTTGTTGAATATTTGCGCGAAAATCCGCGCTCAGCTCGGGAAAGCCATACGCCCAGCCGGGGCTTGTGCGGTGTGCGGTGCTCGCGTCGATGATCACGGTGCCCGGGTTTTGCACCATTGCCACGGCCTCGCGCGCCGCTGTGTCAGGCAGGCAGAGCATGGCGGCGTCCGCTTCGTTCAGCTTTTCTTTGCGGGCCTCGGGGTCCTTGCGGTATTGCTCCGGCAAGGTCAGCAGGCTGATATCGTTCCGCTGCCGCAGCCGTTCTTCCAGCCGCAAGCCCGTGGTTCCCACGCTGCCGTCAATGAATATTTTATGCATAACAATCAACCTTTCCTGTATAATGTTTGAATATTATACCATGTGAGATGTGGCGTGTCAAGCATTATTTAAAATAATTTTAAAGAACCTGTGCGCATTTTTTGTGCAAACAGGTTCTCTTCTATTCTATGCTTGCTGCCGCTATTTTGGGATTGCATTCATCACCCTTGCCGCGATTTCGAACGCCACGGCCAGCCCGCCGCCCGCGTTTTCGCCCACCACAACAATGGCATAGGGCGTGTCCAGCGCAAAGCCCACGAACCATGCGTGCGGCTGTTTGCCGTCCACCTCGGCGGTGCCGGTTTTGCCCGCCATGGCGATGCTTGGGGTTCTGCGGCCGCTGGTGTCGTAGGTGCTCGTGACGTTTGAGCGCAGCAAATCGCGCAGGCTCGCGGCAATGGCGGGGTCAAGCTTGATTGCCGTTTGGGCGGGCAGGAGCCGCTGCCCCGCCAGCAACCGCGGCGCAACGCCCTTGCCGCCGCTGGCGATGGCACCCATGAGCATCATCATCTGCGCGGGGTTCGCCAGGGTTGTGTGCTGCCCCACGCCTGCCCAGCCAAGCTCCAGGGGCGAAGCGGGTTTGGTCATAAAACGGCTGATGGCCAGCGGAATTTTTTCGGCACGATAGGACTGGTTGAAGCCCATTTTCTCGGCAGTTGCCTGCAAATTCGCTTGCCCCACCAGCAGCGCCATCTGCGCAAAGGCACTGTTGCACGAGGCGTTCATGGCCTTTTCAAAATTGACTTTGCCGTGTTTTTCCCGGCAGATCACCCGACCGTCACCGGTATTAAACCCGCCGTCGCAGTTGAATTCCCGGCTGCGAATATCCGGAATATATTCCAGCACGCACGCCGCCGTGATCACCTTGAATGTGGAGCCGGGCGTGAACAGCCCATGCAGCATGCGGTTGAGATACACCGCGTCATAGGCCGGATTGCTGTCGATGTCGCCGGGCTTGTTTTTGGGGTCGTAGTTCGGCGAGGAGATCATGCAGATCACGTCGCCGGTCTTGTAATTGTACACGCCGACGGTGCCCTTGCGGCCGTTCATGGCATTGTACGCAGCCTTTGTCACGTTCGCGTCAATGGTCAGCTGCACATCGCTGCCGCTGCCGCTGCGCACAAGATTGTAGAGACCCGTGACGCTGTTGTAGCCCGTGAGCCTGCCGCGAAACGCCGCGTGCGCCCCGGTGGAAACATAACCCTGCGGGTCGCCCACGGCGTGGAGCGTTGCCCTGCGCACGGCGTAGTCAGTGTGCAGCACCCGTTTGCCGTTCTGCGTTTGCGCGAGGATGATTCCGTTGACATCGAGGATGCGCCCTGCGCGGGCGATGGAGCCCTCGGAATAGATATGAGCGTTGGCGCGGTTGGTGGCCCAGCGTGCGCCGCTGCGCGCAAACCCGGCCGCAAGAATCACAAGGCCGGCCAAAAACGCCAGCATCAACGCCAATAATACCCATACCCGGTTGGTGATTCTGCGCATGAATTGATTCCTTTGAGTTAATTATGTTTTAGGTTTCGGGCGAAGCAAGCGCCGCCCCTACGGCTGCCAGAATAATGTGCCGCTTAGTCGGATTTCGTCACCCGCCCGAAGAATACCTGATCCCCGACGGGCGAAATTTCCAGGCCCTCCAGCCCATCCACCATCACCAGCCTGCCGGAGGACGGCAGCAGCGGATAGACCGCGCCGTTTTGCAGCAGATGCGCCTCCGCCTGACGGATTGCCTTTGCCGCCTCGGCGGCGCTGCCCATCTGCGCGGCACCCTGCAGCAGCTCGGTCAAAATGTCCGATTGGTAGCGCATGGGATTCCCCGCGCCGGGGGAGGCGAATTCTTGCATGGTTTGCAGCGCGGAAGAGCTGCTTGCCCGCAGCGCGGCGATTGCAACGTCATATTCCCCCTGCCGCAGACGCGGCGCGAGCTCCTCGGCCTCAAGGGCTTCGATGTTGGCGTTCAGCCGCAGCCCAAACAGGCTCTGCCATTGCTGCAAGGCTTTTCGCAGGAGCTGCTCGTGCTCCGGCGCGCAAATCAGCGCAAGCGGCGCAACCAGCGCAGACGGCGCTGCGGCGCTTTCCGCCTCCAGCAGCAATTTGCGCGCGCGGTCGGGGTTGTGCGCGATGCCGGGCTGCGCTGGGGCAAGCTCGCCCAGCCGATGGCCGCCGACCTGCACATGCTCCGGCAAAATCCCAAGCGGCGCAAGCCCCAGCGCTTCGTAGCTGAGCGCGGCGCACATGGCCGTGCGCACATTCACATCGCTGAGCCGATTGCAGTTGAACAGCAGGGAGATGGTGCCGTTTTGCAGTTGCGGGCCGGTGCTGCGCCGGTCCACAGGCTCAAATCCTGCGGGTATCGCCGCGATGTCAAGCCCGCTTTCGGCACCCAGTTTTTGCAGCCGTTCGGCATAATCCTCAAAGACCCTTAGCTCCACGGCGGAGGGCAAAACAGCCCGGTCCCCCGCATAGCTTTCGTTGCGGCGCAGGCGCTGCAGGGTTTCACCGGTCCATTGGACAAAGAACGGCCCGTTGCAGAGCAGATACTCGGCGTCCAAGCCATAGCGGCCTTTGGTGGCCTCAAAATATGCCTGATTGCACGGCATGGCGGCGCTTTGCGTGAGGGCATACAAAAACATATCGTTGGGCTGCGTGAGGGTGATTTCCAGCGTGAGTGGGTTGATTTCCCTGACGCCGAGACGGTCAATTGGCAGCTCGCCCGCGTGAACTTCCCGTGCGTTTTCGATGGGATACAGCGCCGCCGCGCCGGTTGAATTTGTGGCGGGGTTCAATGCCCGCCGCAGGCCGAAGACGAAATCTCCGGCTGTGACATAGGTGTCAAACGCCTTAACAGTATCCTTGCTGCCCAGAATATCGTCGGCATCGGCATGCAGCCGCCAATGGGTGTTGTTCCGCAGATGGAACGTATATACCCGTCCGTCGGAGGAGACGTCCCACGATGCAGCAACACCGGGCGCAATGCGCGCGCTGCCGGTTTCGTCTATGGTTTGGCGCACAAGCCCCTCAAAGGTGTTGCCGATGATGATCAGCTCACAGGCGCTTTCCGCGATGGCGGGGTCAAGGCGCACAGGTGCCGCGTCAATGGAATAAGCAATCACAGCCCCCTCGCCGCTGTTTTTTCCGCACGCGGCAAGGGAGACGAGCAGCAAAGCGGCAAGAAGCATTGCGCCGGTTCGTCTTATCATGTGTTTCATTTTGCACTCCCTATATCTCACACTATTCCGCGATAAAAACAATAGATATACGCCTTCCGTTCTTCCCGATTCTTGTCTCTTGCTTCTTGCTTCTTGCCTCTTCATCTCAGGTCCAAAGGCTTGTGATGAACATGGGGCTTGCGCCGTCTGCTTTTTTGAAGCCGCAGGACTCGTAAAAATCAAGCTTGTTGTTATAGGCTACAATCACAATGCGCAAATATTCTTTGTAGTGTTCCCGCGTCATTTCCACGAGCCGGCGGCCAATGCCCTGATGCTGATAGTCCGGGCGCACCAGCAGATAATGCACATAGGCGGTCATCACGCCGTCGTCCATCGCGCTGATGAGACCAACGAGGCGTTCGCCGTCCCAGGCAGTGTACACAGTCTCGAAGTTCTGCATGGCAATGGCCAGCTTTTCGGGGTAATGCCCGCTCGACCACTCCACAGAAAGGAAAAGCTCTTGCAGCGCCTGCGGAGAAACATCGTGGGTGTCTTTGTAGGTTATCATGATTTCACCTGTATAAAAAAAATATACTCAATCGTCGTTCAGCAAATCAGGCCGTTTTTGTTTTGTGCGCTCCAGCATTTGTTCCCGCCGCCATTGCTCCTGCAGGGCGTGGTTGCCGCCCAGCAAAACCTCCGGCACGGCGCGGCCCTCCCACACGGCGGGGCGCGTATACTGCGCGTGCTCCAGCTGTCCGCCCGCCCAGTGGCTTTCGCCCATATAGGCGGCGTCCGTTTTCAGCACACCCGGCAGCAGCCGCACAATGCTGTCGGTCAGCACGAGCGCTGGCAGTTCGCCGCCCGTGAGCACATAGTCCCCGATGGAGATTTCTTCGTCCACAAAGGCTTCCAGCACGCGTTCGTCCACGCCCTCGTAGTGCCCGCACAACAGCGCAAGCGACGGCAGCTTCGAAAGCTCCAGCGCCCGCTGCTGCGTGAGCGTTTTCCCCTGCGGAGAAAGATAGATAAAATGCGGCCGCTCCCCCCATTCTTCGCATAGTGCGCGAAAACAATCGGCGATGGGCTGGCATTGCATCACCATGCCGTAGCCGCCGCCAAAGGGGGAATCGTCCGTCCGCCGGTGTTTGTCTTGGGTATAGTCCCGTATGTTGCGGGCATGCAGCTCCACGAGGCCAAGCGCGCGGGCGCGCCCGAGGATGCTGCAGCTGAGCGCCGCCTCGCAGATTTCCGGGAACAGTGTTAAAATTTCAATACGCATAGTAATAGTATAGCATGTTCGTTTTTGTTTGTAAAGATGTAATGCGGCGAATTAAGAAGTTGTTGCAGCAAATTTTTTTCGAGAAGCACTTGCATTTTTTGGCGAATTATGGTAGAATAAGCATGACGCTGACGTATGCGGCAGGCGGCACTCTGATCCCCCGTAAGGGGGTGAGCTCATGGAGTACATCCTTTTATTAATCATCATATTAGTATTACTGGATCGCATCCTGAACGATAAATAAATCAGAACGACCGCCCTCTCTCACAGATGTGCGGTCGCTCTGATTGCAACTCATAGGGGGATAGCCGATGCCGAAGCGTTAACGTCCCCTCTGATAGTTCTATTATACACCGTTATAGCAGAGCTGTCAAGGGGGATGTTGATATATATGCGGCAAATTAAGAGGTTGTCTGCAATTCACCAAGCGCAATCAATTTGAGATACCCATTGATTGCATCCGCAGCAGGCTCTTTTTCAATTTCCGCAAGGATATGTTCGCGGCTCTCGCGGACATGGGAGAGTTGACCGGCGATCTGAAGAGCCTTTTCTTTTTCGCCGGCTTTCAAAAGAATCAGGCTCAGCGCGGCGCGGGTGGTGTGATGAAATTTTTCGTTCCGATGCCCCGCCAGCACACGTTCGCACAGGGCAAGCGCCTGCGATAACTTTGCCGGGTCATCAGTCAGCGCAAGCGCAATCGCCAAATCCGACAGCATGCCCTCGTCGCTCGGGAACAGCTTGAGCGCCTCGGAGTACACCTCAATGGCGGCGTTAACATCGCCGTTTTGCAGGTGCTCATGCGCCGCGATGAACACGTTGTTCCGGGTTTGTTGTTGGTTGATTTTGTCCATGCCGAGGAGAAAATCAACGCTGACTTTGTAAAGATTGGCGAGCGCGGGGAGCAGCGTGATGTCGGGCAGTGTGTCGCCGCGTTCCCATTTGCTCACGCTCTGCGGAGAAACGCCGAGCAGCTCCGCTGTGTCCTCCTGCGTCAGGTTCTTCTCTTTGCGCAGGGCTTTCAAATTTTCCGCGAGATATAACATATTGTGTCCTCCATATAAAATATTGGCGCCTGCAATTATTATAATCGCAAGCGCGCCAATATGCAAGATATCAATAGGCGGGAAAAAATCAACTGCGACGAGAATCACAGATCATCCGCATCCTGTTCGGGCAGATCGCCGTCCATAGAAGCGCCGGTATAGCTCCCGAACGGGTCAAACTCGCTGAACATCATATCATCCTCCGGCGGGAACTCCGCCGCTGTTTCCCACAGGTGATTGCGGCGCTGCCGGGCACGCAAACGGCTCCAAAGTCCGCTGTTTTTGCTGAAGAAACCCATAAATGCGACCTCCTGTCAAGCTTAGTATATGCGCAGGAGGCCGGCAGAATTCGTTCTGTGCCTTGCGTTGAAAACAATTCCAATATTTACCGAACGTTCGCATAAGTTCCCAGAAGAAGAAAATGGGTTTGTCAGATAATCCCTATTTTGCGAAAACATATTTTTTGAGGCAAAAAAATCGGCTCGAAACGATTGACCTTCGTGCGTTGACGTTGTAAGATAGGAATGCGCCTTTCGAAAGCACCTTTCATGGGGTTCAAAGCGCAGGACGTTGAAAACAAAGGATGTAAAAAAAACGAAGAGCCCGTATCATGCGGGCTCTTTTTGCGTGTGATGTGTGTCATGCGATATATGAAGTCAGGCCTTGCCCAAGCAATTCGCAGCAGCGAAAAAAGACGCTCTCAAAATCCGCCGCGCCGCATGCCCGGACAAGACCTGGAACTTCCTCAATAAAATCTAGATAAAATCCAGCGCCCCGGTTTCAAAATCCAGCCTGCGGTAATAGCAGCTGCGGTGCTCGCCCTGCGCATCTTTTGTGTGGCAGATGCCGCCGCGTTCGGGCTCCACCAGATACACCAAAGAGTTTTGCTCGCAGTTCACACGGATTTCCAGCAGGCGGAACCCGTTGCCGGATTCGGAAGCGCCCTTGTGCCACAATGCCCGGCGGGAGGTGCTCCAAAGCACGAGCTTGCGCAGCCGCACAGCTTCTTTCAGCGCTTCTTCATTCGTATAGGCCACGAGAATCACTTCCCCGGAGCGGGCGTCCTGCACCGCAACAGGGATGACCTCCTGGTCATTGTGCAGCAGTTTTTTGAAATCCAGCTGCAATTGATTGGATTCTTCGATGGGATTCATAGCGCCTCCTCAGGTGTCTCCGTCCCGGTCCAGCAGATAAACGCTGAGGCAGGTAACGCCCACCCCCAGCAATATCGCCGCCGTCTGTTGATCGATTTCTTTTAGAATGCCCAGTACGATTACCGCCACGCCCATGGCCAAGGGAATGGCCCGCAGGATGAGCCGAAGGATGACGCGCGCTTCTCCCGTTGATTTTTGCGGCGGCGGCGCGGCCTCCAGCAGTGCGGCGGTGGTTGTGCCCAGCGCCTGCGCCAGACGCGGGATGGAGTGGATGTCCGGGGAGGCTTTGTCCCGCTCCCACTTTGACACCGCCTTGTCCGTCACGTTCAGCTGTTGTGCCAGCTCCAATTGTGTCAGTCCTTTTTCTTTTCGCAGCGCCGCGATGCGTGCGCCCATAGTCTGTTGTTCCATTGTACAGACCTCCTTTCCTTGGCAGTATAGCACGCCTGCCCGGAAGAAGCAATCGAACTGTGGTTGAAATGGGGAAACCATTGGTAGAATTGGCAGGGACGCCGTGCAACTACCGCTTGAATTGTTCCTCTACCACGCTGCCGCCGGCATAGGTGTTGCGCAGTTTGGGTTTTTCGATTTTCCCCGTGGCGTTGCGGGGCACCGGCGCAAAAATGATCTTGCGCGGGCGTTTGTAGCGGGGGAGTTCTTCGCAAAACGTTTCGATTTCCTCCTCCGTGCACACCATGCCGGGCTTGACCTCGATGATGGCCGCCGCGATTTCGCCCAGCCGCAGGTCAGAAAGGCCGATCACCGCCACGTCCTTGATTTTTGCGTGCGAACGCAGGAAATCCTCAATCTGCACGGGATATAAATTCTCGCCCCCGGTGATGATGACATCTTTTTTTCGGTCAACAAGATAGATAAAGCCTTCCTCGTCCATCCGCGCCATGTCGCCGGTGAAGAGCCAGCCGTCCCGGAGCACGGCCGCCGTGGCATCGGGATCCTTGTAGTATTCCAGCATCACGCCGCTGCCCTTGACACAAAGCTCGCCCACGGAGCCCGGCGCGACCTGCTGCGCGGTTTCGTCCACGATCTTCGTCTGCCATTGATAGCCCGCGATGCCGATGGCGCCGACCTTGGTGATGTTCTCCACCCCGAGGTGTACGCAGCCCGGCCCGATGGATTCCGAAAGGCCGTAGTTCGTGTCATATTCGTGGTGCGGAAAGCGCTCCTTCCAGCGGCGGATGAGGCTCGGCGGCACCGGCTGCGCGCCGATGTGCATCAGCCGCCAGTCCGCCAGGTCATAGTCCTCCAGCTTCAGCTCGCCGGCGTCCAGCGCGTCCAGAATATCCTGCGCCCACGGAACCAGCAGCCACACCACGGTGGCACCCTCCCAGGAGGCGGTTTCCAATATCCAGCGGGACTGCGTGCCCCGCAGCAGCACGGCTTTTCCGCCCGCGAGCAGGCTGCCGAACCAGTGCATTTTTGCCCCGGTATGATACAGCGGGGGGATGCAGAGGAACACATCGTCGTGGGTTTGGCTGTGGTGATTTTGCTCTACCTCGCAGGCATAGACCAGCGCCCGGTGGTTGTGCAGAATGGCTTTTGGGAATCCGGTCGTGCCGGAAGAAAAGTAGATTGCGGCAATGTCGTCGTCGTGCAGCGTGACCATCGGCGGCTTTGCCGAGCACTTGGATGCCAATGTGTATGGCTTGGTGTAGGCCGGGCGCTCCCACGGCTCGCCGACAAATATCTGCTGCATAAGCTTGATTTTATCTTGGATGGCGTTCATGCGGCCTGTGAATTCCGGGCCGAAGACCAGGAAATCCACATCGGCAAGCGCCAGGCAATAGGCGATTTCGTCCGCGGAATAGCGGAAGTTCATGGGCACCACAACGGCGCCGGTTTTCAGCACGCCGAAGTATATGGGCAGCCATTCGATGCAGTTCATCATCAAAATCGCGACTTTTTGCCCGCGCTGCAGGTTCTGCTCGAGCAGGTAGTTTGCGAACTGGTTTGCCTGCTCGTCAAAGGCGTGCCAGGTGAGGGTTTTGCGGTAGCCTGAGTGCAGGTTGCGCTCCGCGAGCGTCATTTCTCTCCAGTCGGCCTTTTTGGCGCCCTGTTCCCGCAGCTCGGGGTTGACCTCCACGAGTGCCACCTCGCCGCTGTAATGCGCCGCGTTGCGCGCGAGGAATTCCGTAATGGGCATAACAATGTTCCGTCCTTTCAGGAGTTGCAGACACTCGCTGCTTTAGTGATTGAAAGCGTTAAAGCGATAGCTATATTATAGCACAAATTATCATGATTGTCAAGGAAAAAAACACAAATAGTTCGTGTGCGAAAGCGGGCTGCCATTCATTTTATGCTGAAGAAAACGCTGATTTAATCGCATTTTGTAGGGGCGAACTGTGTTCGCCCACCCAAAAACTTTTATGTTCTTTGGTTTGCGGGCGAACACAGTTCGCCCCTACAATTGCATATGCACTGAATCAGTGGTTGCCAAAGATGTTCAAAATGCCAAAGCCCCCTTCGTCATGGAAGGGAGCAATGCAAAACCAAGGGTTATTGATATGTTACCGTGAAGTTGTGGGCACGCAGCAGCGAGGGCGTGAAGAAATACAGCCTTGCGTGGCCGCCTGTGAGGGTGCGGTCGCCGATCTGCACTTTTTCCACATAGCCGTTGGCGTCTATGCTGAGGATTTTGATCCACTGGCTGGCGTCGCTGCCCAGGGTGATTTTTTTGTCTGAATTGTTGCTGTTGTATGTTTTGACCATCGCCTGGATTTCTGCCTTCGTCAGGGTGACGGTGCTGTAGCTCACCGTCTCCGGGCTGGTGCGCCCGCCCCGGAGGTAGGCCTCAGGCTCATAACCGCCCCAGGCGTATTTTGAGCTTGTGGTGTAGCCGCAGCAGGAGGCGAATACCAGTGCGTCCGCAACGCCGTTGTTATAGGCGACATACCGGCCGAGCACGGCGTCCGCAAGAGTCTCCATTTTGCTTCTTTGCTGTTTGGTGAAGGTGGTGTTCCACTGCGAATCCGGCAGCAGGTGCTGATTGGTTTCCGTGGTTTTGTAGCCGTTCTTTTTGGCAATGGTGTAGGCGCATACCATCTGGGTTTTGATTGCCTCGTCCGCGGTTTGGTTTGGGCCGCCGATTTCGCCGAGCGCGATGCGCATGATGTATTCCTTCACGGAATATGATTTCCCCGCGTGGCTGATGCTGCTCGGAACGGATTCTTTTTTGATGGAGATGCCGTCGGCATAATAATAGTGTTTGATGATCTGTTCATAGCTCCAGCCCTGCCGCGCATATTCACGCGCGCCTTCCTGGCTCAATCCTACGCCGTGCCCAAAGCCCCGCACCTCAAAATAAAAAATTCCCTTTGCGGCAGGCGGCTTTGTCGTCGTCGTGGTAGTGGGCGTCGTCGTCGTGGGCGTCGTAGTGGGTGTCGTCGTGGGTGTCGTCGTGGGTGTCGTCGTTGTGGTGGATTTTGTGGCAGGAGGTGTTGTAGTGGTAGGAGTTGTTGTTTTGGAGCCGCCGGTTGGGAGCAATTTGATGGCCGCCGCAAGGAGGTTTTTAATCTGTGCCTTCAGATATTCCCGTGCACGGAGCGCGATCTCGTTGGCGGTATCCCGTACGATGCCGTTCACCGCCGCAGCGTCATAGGTGGTGTTGGCTGACTCGTAAACAGTGGCTTCTGCAACCGCGACTTCGAGGGTATCATCGCCGAGCTGCAGATAGTTCGATGCGAGCGCCGCTGTCACTTCATGGTTGTTGATTTTGGGCTGTTCGGTTCTGTTGTTATAATAAAACGTGAGGAACAGGTTGGTAACAAGGGAGCAAAATGCGAGGCTTGCAGCCACAAGGGCGCGGGTGCGGCCTCTGTTGTTCTCATTACGGGCGGCCGGCTGCGCGGGCTTTTCTTCCCGAATTTCCGGCTCGTCGGCGGTTTTGTGCAGTTCCTCCGCAGGCTCATGTTCTTCCTCTGGGGCAAGGAACTGCTCGAAGGGGAGGATGGGGGCAATATGTGCTTCTTCCGCTGCGGCATCGTCCAGAGGAATAATCGATGCATCGTCCAGGGGAATAATCGATGTGGGTTCAATCGGGTCGATGGAGGCGGCGTAGCGGTCGCCAAGGCGCATGAGATGCAGGTCCAGGTTTGTGATCGGCGGATCTTCGGCGGATTGCACGTCTTGCAAATCTGCTGCTTCCGGCATCATGGCCTCAAGGTGTGTCTGCAGCTGAGGGTCAATCTGTTGGAGCAATCCGGCATCCAGCGGGAGCATCAGCAGGTCCTGCCGGCCATGGTGCACTGCAAAGCCATTGAGGCGGGCGTTTTGCGTCAGAAACACATGGGCTTCCGGCGGATAGCAGGCGTCCTCTGGCGAGGGCTCTGCCTGCAGCCGCGCGATCTCTTCGCGTTCTTCGCAAACAAACCCAAGGCATAGCATCAGCTGTGCCTTGAGTTCATGAAACATATCGGGATGTACGGCGAGGACAAACGCGTCGTAATTGGGAAGCGCTTGCTCCAGCGCGTCCAGCAGCTGGACGGTGTCGCTGGTTTCCGTCAGCATGGGAATGCAGGCCAATTTGCCGCTGCGCGCAAACAACTTGCGCAGCGCCTGGGCGTCGTGCCACCGGAGGGCAGACTGGCATGTGAAAATAATAATCTTTTTCATTTGATAAACCCTTTCGTTTGATACGTCTTTTTTTTATACATCCTTTGTTGTATATCTATTTGATGATTGTTTTGTTATTTCGGTGCGTCCCAACGCTCGGCGTCGAGGTACTGGTTCTTGATCCCGCGCTTGGTCAGCAGTGCCTGTGGCAGACGGGGATTCTGGTTCTTTGTGATTTTGCTCACGTCAACGCCCGGGGTTTCGCCTTCGCGCACCAGGCGGCCAATCACATAGAGGTACTGATCCGTAAAATCATATTGACACGTTTGCAGGCAAATTAAGGTATCTCCATACGTCACATCCACCCCAGTTTTGACAAGTGTGCGCTGCTCCAACTGGCGGATGTAGCCCTCAAAGCTGTTTCTGTTCGGGAACTCCGGTGTGTTGACATAGAACACATAGCCGTTATCATCCTGGGCTCTTCCATTGATGGTGACCACGGCAAAAATCTTGAAGAGCAGGGTCTCGCCGGGCATTTCGAGCGAGATGAGCGGATTCTTCTTCACGGTATCCACCTGCTGGTAATTGAGCAGTTTGGAGAAAATGGAGCCGTCGTTTCGCATATGATGTCCATAAATGATCAGGTTGGTTGACTTGGGATCAAGGCTCACGCGGCTATCCATGAACGGATTGCCATAGCGTGAGGGCTTTCGCACAAAGTTGCGGTACAAATAGTAGTTGTTGTTGAGCGTTTGCACCACCGGCATGTCGATGCTGCCGCCCGGTGCCTTGAGCCAGCCGATGTACTCGCTGTTCATTGCCTTGAGCTCTGCGTGGGATTTGCGCACTTTTTCCGGTTCCGGCGGTGTTTCCTCCGTGGGTTCACCTTCCTCGCCCGGTTCCGTGGAAGCCGTTGTGGAAGAATCGTCAAAAAATCCGCTTTGCTCTTTGCCGTGGTTCCCCGGGTCAATCACCGTGACCCATACCAGCACAATGGCCGATAAGAAAACCACCATCAGGCTAATGTCCAGGATGATCTTGCGCCTGCGGTCCCGCTTGGTGTCCCCTCTGCACGGGAACAGGCTTGCCGCAAGGCTTTTTTTTGACGATGTGTGAATGATGGCGTCCACGGTATCCAATGCCTCGGATGATTCTGGCTGCCAGCGTTCGTTGTCCATAAATGTTTATCCCCTTCCATGGTTGAATTTGCTGTGCTGTTCAGGCTGTTGTCAGCAGTTCTAATGCCAGCGCCATGGCGGCTTTTTCCGCCGCGGCGCGGTTATAGGTTCTGTCGTTCCGGCCGGTGTCCAGCTGCTTTGCGATGGTTCGTTTGCCGTCCGCGGCCGCCAGAAAAATCATGCCAGCCGGTTTGGCTTCGGAGCATCCGGGTCCCGCAACGCCGGTCACTGAAACGGCGATATCCGCGCTTGCGCGTACCCGCGCCCCTTCTGCCATTTCTTTGGCGCATTCTTCGCTCACGGCGCCATGCCGCGCAAGGGTTTCGTTCTGCACACCGAGGAGCGCTTGCTTTGCCTCATTGGCATACACCACAAAGCCAGTTCGGAACACCTCCGACGCGCCGGGCACATCCGTGAGCTTGGCGCAGATGCCGCCGCCGGTGCAGGATTCCGCGAACGCGATGGTTTTGCCCTGCGCCCGCAATGAATCAAACAGCGTTTCCTCCAGAGATTTGTCGATGGAATACACGTAAATTCCTAACAGGTTTTGCAAATTTGCAATAATTGGCAAGCAAAGGGCTTCCGCTTCTGCATGCGTCGGGGCATAAGCGCTGACGCGAAGAAAACTTTCGGCGTCTTTGGCGTAGGGCGCGACGGTGGGATTTTCCATATCCAGCAGGCCGCTCACAAGCTCCGCCATGCGGCTTTCTCCAAGCCCTATGGTCTTGACATGGTGAGAAACAATCACACCGGAGGCATAGGGCTGCAGCAGAGGCCGCAGGCTTTCGCGGAACATGGGCTGCAGTTCTCTGGGCGGGCCGGGCAGCAGGGCAACGAGTTTGCCTTTGTGGTTGATGGCGCAGCCGGGGGCCGTGCCGTTGGCGTTATAGAGCACCGTGCCGCCCATTGGCACCATGGCCTGCTTGAGGTTGCTTGGGCTGCATACACTGCCTCTGCGCGCAAAAAACGCCTCAATCGCCTGCCGTTGCGCGGGGTCCTCCGCAAGGGGGATGCCCAGCGCCTCGCATATCACTTCCTTTGTCAAATCGTCCTTGGTGGGGCCAAGCCCCCCGGTGAGTATGACAACATCGCTTCGATCCAAAGCGGTCAGAAAATCTTGTTTGAGGCGTTTGGGGTTGTCGCCCACGGTCAAAATCCGCTGCACGGCGATTCCCATGCCTGCCAGCTCGCGGCAAAGAAACTGCGCGTTTGTGTTGAGGATTTCTCCCAGCAGCAGTTCGGTGCCCACGTTGATGATTTCGCAAAGTTTCAAGTTAATATCATCTCCAAGCTCTAATACCCTTCGCCGTCAATTGAAATCGTCCGCGTGTGTTCCAGCGCTGATGCAATCAATTTGTCCATATCCAAAGCGGTTTCCGCCTGCTCGAGCATGGCGGTTTTTGGCTTGGTGCGGGGGTGCTTTGGCGTGAACACGGTGCAGCAATCCTCGTAGGGCAAAATCGAAATATCAAACGTGCCGATTTTTCGCGCCATCATAACGGCTTCGTCCTTATCTGTGCCAATCAGCGGACGAAACACAGGCAAATCGGTCACGGCGTTGGTGCAGGCGAGGGCTTGCATGGTTTGGCTTGCCACCTGCCCCAGGCTTTCGCCCGTGATGAGCGCCCCGCAATGCTCCTGCAACGCCACCTGTTCCGCACAGCGCATCATGATGCGGCGCATGAGCAAGGTCGAGAGTTCCTCTGGGCAGCGCTCTTTGATCTGCTCCTGAATTTCCGTGAAGGGCACCACAAACAGGCGAATGCGCCCGGAATACTCGGCCACTTTTTCCAGCAGCTTGCGAACTTTTTCTTCCGCGCGCGGGGAGGTGTAGGGCGGTGAGGCAAAGTGCACGGCGGTGAGCCGCAACCCGCGCCGTGCCATCATCCAGGCCGCAACCGGGCTGTCAATCCCGCCGGAAATGAGGATGGCCGCGTCTCCGGCCGAGCCGACAGGCAGCCCGCCCGCGCCCCGTGCCTGATCCGCGTGCAGGAACGCGTACTGATCCCGCACCTCGATGAATACCGTCACATCCGGTTGGCGCACATCAACGGTCAAATGGGGGAACGCCTCCAGAATATGTTCGCCCGCAAGCATGCACAGTTCCGGTGATTTCAGCGGAAAGGCTTTATCCGAGCGCTTTGCCTCGCACTTGAAGGTCCGGGCGTCAAGCAAAGCCTCGCGCAGATATTCCGCGCAGCCCTCCAGAATCACGGGCAGCTCTTTCTTCACCCGCGCGGCACGTGCAACGCCCGCAAAGCCGAACACCTTTAGTGCGCGCTCATATGCCGCTTGCATGTCGATGTCTTTTTGCTGCGGGATGGCCTGCACGGTGGATTGCGAGATGCTGGTCTGCCACGCACCGAGCGGGCTCAGCGCCCGCCGAAGATTTTTCAGCAGCTGGTCCTCGAACGTGCGGCGGTTTTGCCCCTTGAGGGCGGCTTCCCCTACCTTTAACAGGAGTATCTCGTCCATTTCCCCTCCTATGCTAGATGTTAGATGCCAGATATTAGATGCTAGATGAGCGAACATATTTCCGCATCCATATGTAACGGGCGGAAGACCGCCCAAGATTTGGTGGATTAAGCGCGAGCCAGCACACGGCAGGCCTCCGCCAGCGTGGAAAGCAGCAGATCGATTTCCTCCTGCGTGGAAAAGCGCGAAAGGCTGATGCGCAGCGCGCCGGAAACTTCGGCGTCGCTCAAGCCCATGGCCTGCAGCACATGGCTTTTGCGGCCTTTGCCGCACGCGGAGCCGGAGGAAACATAAACGCCCCGGGCAGAAAGATAGTTGAGCATGGTTTCCGATTGCAGGCCCGGCACCGAGAGATTGGTGAGGTAGGGCAGCGAATCCGCGGGCGAGTTCAACTGCACGCCGCTGATTTCGCGCAGGCCGTTCACCAGGTGCTCACGCAGGCTGGAAACATAAGAAAGTGTCGCGTTGTAGTCGGGTATTGCCGCTGCCGCCGCCGCAAAGCCCGCAACGGCGGGCATGGCTTCCGTTCCCGGGCGGCGTTTGTTTTCCTGCGTGCCGCCGTATAGGATGGGCAGGACGCGCACACCCTGACGGATATACAATGCGCCGGCGCCCTTGGGGCCATGGATTTTGTGCGCGCTCACGGTGAGCATGTCAACGCCCAGCTTGCGGGGGTCAATGGGCAGCTTGCCGTAGGATTGCACGGCGTCGCAGTGGATGACGGCGGGCGATTGGTGGTGCCGCACCGCGCGGCGGATGGATTCAACGGGCTGAATTGTGCCGGTTTCGTTGTTCACCGCCATGAGGCTCACCAAAATGGTATCCCGGTTGATGAGCCGCATCAGCTCCTCTTCGGGCACACGGCCGGTGGAATCCACATCCATATAGACCACTTCAAAGCCGCGCTGTTCCAGCTCCTGCGCGCTTTCCGCAATGCTGGAGTGCTCCACGGCGGAGGTGACGATGCGGCGCCCCCGGCGGGCTTGGGCGGCTGCTGCGCCCAGCAGGGCGAGGTTGTTGCTCTCGGTCCCGCCGCTGGTGAACACAAGCTCGGCGGGCTTGCAATTGATGCTGCGCGCCACGGTTTGACGGCATTGGTCAAGCAGCTGCTCGGCTTGCAGGCCAACGCTGTGCAGCGAGGAAGGGTTGCCCCAGCAATGCTCCAGCTCGTTGTGCATCGCGGCAATCGCTTCTGTGCATGGGGGCGTGGTTGCGCTGTTATCCAGATAGGCATTCATGCTATGATAGGCATCCATGCTGGGCACCCCCCCGGGAAATTATTCCGGCGGCAGACACATGGCCCATCAAGGGTGTCATCTGCGTTAATATAGTATAACTCATTTTGTCAGCTCTTTCAAGATTATCATGAAGAAAAATCGTGATTTTTTTGTGAAATGGTTTCGATTTCCGTTTAACGGTTCAAAGTGGGAGTGTTTTTGCCAATTTACAGCGCGAATGACCGAAACTGCAGCCGTGTTCGGAAAAAAGTGCCACTTTACTCCAATAAATGGAAAACAAGGAGGAGGGAGGCGAACTTTGATACGGGACGAAAAGTAAAAAGATTCTCCCTGTTTTAGTATATGCGAACATGCTGTGCGGGTGTGAGGGTGAGCACCATAACGAAAGCCAGTCAGAACCACCAGCTAAGCTGGTGGCTTGAGGTAGCCCTGGAAGGGCTTTTTGCTGGCAAGCATCTAAAGACGCATCGAAAAACCCTTCTTTTGCATCACTTGCCCTGCCGCTATTGAAATAGCCTTTTGTGCTGAAGGCAAGTTACTTCTTACAGAAAGGTCGCTTGTTTGTAATTCGCTTCGCTCAATGCTTGAAGCTAAAGCCTTTTTTCCTCACCAGCAAAGCTGGT
>JGI994J12354_10001395_pt1 | contig 24390 bp, 19 predicted proteins | sample IntmicLarv3ML3BL_FD_12354 | JGI IMG/M metagenome (IMG submission 12354)
GAGAGCAAAAGCCGCAGGTGTTGAGGCCGTTTTATTGCCGAACGAAGATTCCTTAAGTATTGAACCCATAAACAGGTTATGCGACGAGGAACCCTGTTTTGCATATCCGATGATCGGCTTGCATCCTACTAATGTTGACAGCAGTTATGTTGAAGAAATGAAGCGAATAGAAGCGGCTATCTTCGGACGAAAATATTATGCTGTGGGAGAAATAGGCATAGATTTGTATTGGGACAGGACTTTTATTAAAGAACAGATCGAAATATTCTTAGAGCAGTTGCAATGGAGCATTGATATGAAATTGCCGGTATCCGTTCACATGAGAAACTCTTTTGACGAAGTATTAGATTGTATCCATAAAGTAGGACCGGACAAACTAAAAGGCGTTTTTCATTGCTTCGGAGGAACAACGGAAGAATGGAATGAAATAGTGGAGCTGAAAAATTTTTATATCGGTATAGGAGGTATTATTACATTTAAAAACAATATATTAAACGATACAATAAAAAACATACCTATCGAAAGAATAGTTCCTGAAACGGATGCGCCGTACCTTGCACCCGTTCCTTACAGAGGTAAGCGTAATGAACCGGCATATATTATTGAAGTTTTAAAAAAAACAGCAGAATGTTATAAAACAACAATCGAAGAAGTGTCAAAGCATTTTTTTAAAAATGCTTTTAATTTATTTAACATTCAAGCAAATAACATTGAAGACAAGGCATTTTAATATATATCTAAAGATATTTCACAAAAAAAAATTATTCATAACAATAAAATTTATTCCAAAAATGATTTGTATATTATAAATTTTTCGTACTTTGCACCCGTTTTTAAAGAGATAGAGATTTCTTTGAAAGGAGAGATGCTCGAGTGGTTGAAGAGGCACGCCTGGAAAGCGTGTATACGCCAAAAGCGTATCGCGGGTTCGAATCCCGCTTTCTCCGCAAAACCTTTAAAACAAAACTGACTTAATAATTTAACTAAATACATGAGAATTACTAATTTAAATTAACACACAATGAAAAAAGTTTTTACAAAAGCATTCTTGGGTATATGTGCCCTCGGAATTTCAGCAGTTACATTTGCTCAAGACGCAGCTCCGGCATTAGAACAAAGCTTCCACCAACAGCTTAAAGTTAAGTTCATCGAAGGTAGTGCAGACTTCATGAGTTTGGTTGCTATTACTTTGATTTTCGGCTTGGCGTTCATACTGGAACGTATTATTTACCTAAATCTTGCAGACACAAACACCGACAAACTATTAAAAGGAATTGAGGCTGCTCTTGACAAAGGTGATGTAGAGGCAGCAAAAGCTGTTGCACGCGACACAAGAGGTCCTATCGCATCTATCGCTTATCAGGGACTTATGAGAATTGATCAAGGAATTGATGTAGTTGAAAAGTCAGTTATTTCGTACGGTGGTGTACAGGGCGGTCTTTTAGAAAAGAATCTGTCATGGATTACATTATTTATTGCAATGGCTCCATCATTGGGATTCCTTGGTACTGTAGTAGGTATGATCATGGCGTTTGACGAAATTGAGCAAGTTGGTGATATCAGCCCGACAGTTGTAGCAGGAGGTATGAAAGTAGCTTTGATTACCACAGTAGCAGGTTTGGTAACCGCTCTTATCCTTCAGATATTTTACAACTACTTATTAAGCAAGTTAGAAGCAATCCTAAATAAGATGGAAGATGCTTCAATAACTCTGCTTGATTTCATTATTAAATACAATGTAAAATATAAAAACTAATACACTATGGCTGTTACAGGAATAAGAAAAATATCAAGCTGGACATTCATTGCAATTTGTCTGTTAAGCCTTGTGATTTTAGGATTATTCTTTTTCGGAGGTCTTGATGAACCTCTGAATAAACAAAAGAATCCTACTTTTACTAACGAATTGCTTTTATGGATCTATCTGCTATTAGCTTTATGTTCAGTTGGCATGTTATTGTTTGGCATTACGCAATTTGCCAATAAATTTAAAACAAATACTAAAGCTTCATTAATGACTTTGGGCGTACTTCTCGGTTTTGCATTATTACTTTTCGTATCCTATGCTATAGGAGATGGAACTCCTCTTGCAGGATTGAATAAAGAAGCGCAAAAATTTAATATCGAAAGTTGGCTGAAAATAACCGATATGTGGCTTTACGGAATGTACATATTGCTTGGACTATCTGTGTGTGCAATTACATGGGGTTCAATAAAAAAAGCAATGTCTAAATAATTCATAAAAACAAGGAAAAAAATGGCAAAAAAAAGAAAAGTTCCTCAGATAAACGGTTCTTCTTCTGCTGATATTGCTTTCATGTTACTTCTGTTTTTTCTTTTAACAACATCAATGGATACCGATCAGGGCTTGGCACGTACATTACCTCGTCCGCCGGAAAGTAAAGAGAAAAAAGAAGATGTTGAAATTAATACGAGAAATATTCTGCAGGTGATGATTAACTCAAATAATCAGATTCTATGCGGTGGAGAAGAAGTAACTTTGGCTATCTTGAAAGACAAAGCTAAGGAATTTATAGACAATCCTACAAATTCAATTAATCTACCCGAAAAGAGAATAGTTAATATTCCTTTTTTTGGAGATCAGGAAATAACGAAAGGTCACCTCATATCTCTTCAGTGCGACCGTGGTACAAATTACCAGACTTACATTGATGTGCAAAATGAGTTAGCCCGCGCCTATAATGAACTTCGAGAAGATTTATCGAGAAAGCAATTCGGAAAAGGTTTCACTTCATTGAGTGAAGAAGAAAAAGCTGCTGTAATGGAATACTATAAACAAGGTATTTCAGAAGCGGAACCTAAGAAGTATGGAGATAAAAAATAATAAAAAGTGAAATATCATGGGAAAATTCAGTAAAGCGGGCGGACGTGAAATGCCCGAATTAAATACATCATCACTGCCTGACTTGGTATTCGCTATTTTATTCTTCTTCATGATGGTAACATCAATGCGTGAAGTAAGTTTAAAAGTACAATTTCGTTCTCCGCAAGCTACCGAACTACAGAAATTAGAGAAAAAATCTCTCGTTACATTTATATATGTAGGTAAACCTAATTCTGATGAGTTAAGAACTAAAATGGGTAACGAAACCCGTATTCAATTGAACGACCAGATAGCTGAAATAACTGAAGTCGGCAATTATATCAAACAGGAAAAAGCAAGTATGAAAGAAGAAGATCAGCCTTTTATGACTACATCTCTAAAGATTGACTATGAAACCAATATGGGATTAGTTACAGATTTAAAGCAGTCTCTTCGTGAAGCATATGCACTAAAAATCGTTTATTCCGCCAAACCAAAGGGGAAACAATAAAACTGATTTAATAAAAAAAAGAGGGTATATCAAAAGTATATACTCTCTTTTTATTTATGAAAAAATTTAACAACAATCTTTGATGCCGCATAATAAAAATAAAAAATTATGGCACAGTATGAATTAGATGATTTAGACAAAAAAATCCTTAGTCTAATAGTTGACGATGCACGCAAACCTTTTTTGGAAGTGGCGCGTGAATGTAATGTATCAGGTGCTGCGATACACCAGAGAATACAAAAACTCACGAGCGCAGGTGTAATAAAAGGCTCAGAATTCATTATCGACAACGAAAAAATAGGATATGAGACGTGCGCTTATATGGGAATATTTCTTAAAAACCCGGAGCAATTCACCGTTGTGACTGAAAAACTAAAGAAAATTCCCGAAGTAGTTGAGTGTCATTACACAACAGGGAAATATGACTTGTTTATAAAAATATATGCTAAAAACAATCAGCATCTATTAAGTATTATTCATAATAAACTGCAACCTCTCGGTCTTTCACGCACAGAAACGCTGATATCTTTCAAGGAAGCATTTAAAAAGCTTCTTCCGATTGATAACGAAAACCTTTAATCTTTAAAAGGAATATCAAGGATTTAGCTTTTTGCAGGCTTTTTCCGTTTGTTACGCCATACTTCTATAACACCGGGAAGTATGGATACAAATATGATAACTATAATGAGAACACTTAAGTTTTTCTTTACAAATTCCAATTCGCCGAAAAAATAACCTGCATACATAAATATACTAACCCATACAATTCCTCCAATCACATTATAGCTTATAAAGTATTTGTAGTTCATACTTCCCATACCCGCTACAAATGGAGCAAACGTGCGAACTATCGGAACGAAACGTGCAAGGATTATCGTCTTTCCTCCATGTTTTTCATAAAACTGATGTGTTTTTTCCAAATAACTGCGCCTGAATATTTTCGAATCGGGATTACTGAACAGTTTTTCTCCGAAAAATTTTCCTATTGTATAGTTGACAGTATCGCCGAGAATAGCAGCCGTGATAAGCAGTAATACCATCAGATGTACATTGATATGATTTGTACCTATTGCAGCTAACGTTCCTGCAACAAACAATAACGAATCACCCGGAAGAAAGGGAGTAACCACCAATCCTGTTTCGCAAAAAATAATAAGAAACAATATCCCGTAAACCCACGTACCATACTGCGCTATCAACTCCGCCAAATGCACATCTATGTGCAAAATAAAATCAATAATCCATTCCATGATTTCTTTTTATTTTAATTGTACAAAGATAATGCTAACCGAGCGCAATACAAAATATACTAAACGCGCATTTAAGAAAAAACAATAAAGATGTCTTACAACATATGCAAATTTGGAGAACTTATCGTTTAACTTATTACATTTGCATTATTAACTAAAATGTTAACTGCGAATCGACAATTATGTAATTATCCATATAACAACACAAATCCTGATAATGTTAAACAAACCACTTCGAGGAATTATTACTCCTGCAATTACTCCGATGACAGACAACGACACCTTGGATGTCACCGGATTGGAAAACTTATTAAATAGAATGATAACCGGTGGTGTTTCCGGAGTTTTTATCCTGGGAACGACCGGAGAAGCTCAAAACATCAGTTATCAGGTTCGAAAAGAATTGATCAAACATACATGTCGAATCATTGATAGACGTATACAAGTACTTGTCGGAGTCACCGATACCAGCTTTCCCGAAAGCCTCTCACTGGCAGTAGTAGCTGTTGAACATGGAGCCGACGCCTTAGTTTGTGCGCCGCCATACTACTACACTCCCGGTGACGATGAGTTGATACAATACTACAATCACTTATCCAAAAGGTTGCCCCTACCCCTTTTCTTGTATAATATGCCTGCAAACGTAAAAATTACCATTAAACCACAAATCGTACAACAACTATCCGAAAACCCTAATATAGTCGGGCTTAAAGACAGTTCGGCAAATGGCACTTACTTTCAACAAGTTGTACACCTGTTGAGAGACAACCCCAAATTCAGCTTAATTGTCGGACCGGAAGAAATGCTTGCCGAATCGGTTTTGATGGGAGCGCACGGGGGCTTTAGCGGAGGCGCTAATCTTTTTCCAGAATTATTTGTTTCTCTATACAATGCGGCGGTAAACAAAGATTTTGAAAAAATCGAACAGTTGCAAAAAAGAGTGATGGAAGTAAGCATGTCATTATACAATATCGGACGTTTTGCCTCCAGTTATATCAAAGGCATAAAATGCGCTCTCAACTTGTTAGGCGTATGCAACGATTATATGGCGGATCCATTCCACAAATTCGAAGAACGTGAACGTGCTATTGTAAAAGAAAAACTGATAAAGTTAGGAGTACTAAAATGAAATAAACAAACATATAATTTATTATGAAAACGAATAATTATTTGATGAGAAATGCAGTTATTTTCTGTTCATTGTTTTTATTATCATCTTTTATTTTAGCAGATAAGGGAAATGAAGCCAACGAAACAGCGCTTGAGAACATCTCGGCAAAAATGATAGAAACCGATCTTATTTATCAAAGTGAACCCTATCCATCCTGCCATGCTTCAACCATTGTAGATACAGGTGAAGGTATGCTGGCGGCATGGTTTGGCGGCACGAACGAAAAAAACCCGGACGTTTGTATCCATGCAGCATTTTATAAGAGCGGGAAATGGGAAAAACCATTTCAGGTAGCAGATGGCATAGAAAACAACCTTATTCGCAATCCTACATGGAACCCGGTGCTATACAAGCGCGACGACGGAGATATCATATTATATTACAAAATAGGTCCAAGTCCGAGCAAATGGTTTGGAGCTTATAAAATTTCCACGGATAACGGAAAATCGTGGTCTAAGGAAAAACGTATTCCCAACAACCTGTTAGGACCGATAAAAAACAAACCCGTAAAATCATTGGATGGCGGTATCCTTTACCCTACAAGCGTCGAAGATGATTTAGGTTGGCGTATATATATGGAACATTCAAATCAGGATTTATCCGACTGGAAAAAAACAGAAATAGAAAATGGGGAGTTCAATGCTATCCAACCATCCGTTTTGTTTTACAAAGACGGACGGTTGCAGGTTCTTTGTCGCAGTCGGAATCAAAAGATTGTAGAGTCATGGTCGTATGACGGAGGTAGGAGCTGGAGCAAAGTACAGGCCACATCGCTTCCAAATAATAATTCAGGAACCGATGCCGTCACAATGTCAGATGGTGAAACGCAATTACTTATTTATAACCCTATTACGAAAGGCAGAAACAAATTAGCCTTAGCTGCATCATTAGATGGAAAAAAATGGAAAGATCTTATTATTTTGGAAGATCATGAAAATGGAGAATTCAGTTACCCGGCAATAATTCAAGGAAATGACGGGAAAATATATATAACATATACTTACAACCGGAAACAAATCAAATATGCAGTTATTGATATTATAAAGAAATAGAAAACTACTAAAAACCCCAAACTAACCTGCTTTTTTAAATATTTTGTTTGTTTTACTACGAGACAAATGCATGAATTTCCTTTGTTCAATGCATTTGTCTCAGTTTTTTTATTTATAAATAAAAGAACCTTCCTTTATTTTTTCTAAAGAAAAGACCCTTATAATTATTGAGAACTACAATCACAAAAGTTAATCGTTTTAGCAAAAAAAGTTAATTATGTTTTATAACATATTAATTATTGATAAGTTTATCGTTTTACTATATATTTTTGCAGCGTTAACTATTAGTTTAACTAAAAATTATTATTAATTATCATAGCAGTTAAACGTTTTACTTGACAAGAATTTTATTTCAGCATATAAAAACCGATATCTCTTTTTTTAATCAGATATAAACTAAAGGAAAACTTACTAAAGCTTATTTATAAAAAATAATCGCCTATGTTAAAGAAACCATTACGAGGAGTTGTTCCTCCTGCTATTACTCCGATGATAGACAACGACACTTTGGATGTCCTCGGATTAGAAAACTTATTAAACCGGATGGTAGCCGGCGGAATATCAGGAGTTTTCATTCTGGGAACGACCGGAGAGGCTCAAAACATCAGCTATCAGGTTAGAAAAGAATTGATTAAGCACACCTGTCGGATCATCGACGGGCGTATACAGGTACTTGTAGGAGTCACTGATACCAGTTTCCCCGAAAGTCTCTCTCTGGCAGTTGTCGCGGCAGAACATGGTGCCGATGCCTTAGTTTGTGCACCGCCATATTATTACACGCCCGGCGACGATGAACTGATACAATACTACAATCATTTATCAAAAAGATTACCGTTACCTCTGTTCCTATATAATATGCCTGCAAATGTAAAAATATCTATAAAGCCTCAAATCGTACAGCAGCTGTCTGAAAATCCCAACATAGTAGGACTTAAAGACAGTTCGGCAAATGGCACTTACATCAGGCAAGTAGTCTATTTATTGAGGAACAATCCTGAATTCAGCATGCTTATAGGGCCGGAAGAAATGCTTGCAGAGTCAGTATTGATGGGAGTACATGGAGGAGTAAACGGTGGCGCGAATCTATTTCCCGAATTATATGTATCACTATATAATGCGGCAGTAAACAGAGATTTTGAAAAAATCGAACAGTTGCAAAACAGAGTTATGGAAGTGAGTCTGTCGTTATACAATATCGGTCGTTTTGCTTCCAGTTATATAAAAGGTATAAAAAGTGCTCTCAATCTATTAGGAATTTGTAACGACTATATGGCGGAACCATTCCACAAGTTTGAGGATAGGGAACGCAATATCGTAAAAGAAAAATTAATTAAATTAGGTGTTCTAAATAAAGAAAACAGGATACTATTTAATAATAATAACCTGATCAATCATGATGAGTTTCAAAACAAATATCTACAAAACGGACAAATTAAAATCACATAAATCACATTAATTGAATTATTATGAAAGAAAAACTTTCCTTAGGGAATATTACTTTCAAAGTATTATTTCTACTATTTTGTACAATGCAAATGCATGCAGAAGTGAGTCCTGCTTCTTTAACCTATAAGGTTGCACCGGAAGCAGTTAGTCAACAACAAGTAAAAATCAAAGGTAAAGTTGTTGACATTAACAATGAACCGATCATCGGAGCTAATGTAATTGAAAAAGGTACTACAAATGGAACAACCACCGATATAGATGGTAATTTTTCATTATCGATAAAGTTATCCGGAACTCTTAATGTTTCTTATATTGGTTACTTAACTAAAGAAATAACGATACAAAATGAATCGGAAATTCGTATTGTATTGGAAGAAGACACTAAAACTCTTGAAGAAGTTGTTGTTGTAGGATACGGCACACAGAAAAAAGTAAATTTGACAGGAGCTGTAAGTGTTATTAATTCCGCCAAAATCGAGAATCGTTCTATCACCAGAATTGAACAGGTTCTACAAGGTCAAATACCCGGATTAAAAGTTGTACAAACATCGGGGCAACCTGGAAACGAATCAATAGCAATGAATATCAGAGGAGAAAGCACATTTACAAGTAACCCTATATTAACTATAATAGATGGTGTTCCCGGTGGTTCTATAAATAGAATCAATCCAAATGATATTGAAAGTGTAAGCGTTCTAAAAGATGCTTCATCAACGGCTATTTATGGAGCAAGAGCTGCCGGAGGAGTAATCTTAATTACGACAAAAACAGGAAAAGAAGGAAAAACAAGAGTAAGTTACAACAGTTATGTAGGGGTTCAAAAAGTAACTTCACTCCCCAAAAAAGTAACTGCGTATGAACATGCAACACTATTCAGAGAAGCTGAAAAGAATGATAACCCGCAAACAACCGTTTTCACCTTTACTGAAGCAGACCTGGAACGTTTTTCTTCTCCGACATGGGTAGATCACGACAGAAGTAAAGTAATATTTAATGAAGCTCTCCAAACGCAACATGACCTTAGTCTTTCAGGAGGAACAGAAACACAAAACTTTTATATTTCTGTCAGTTACTTACAACAGGATGGAACTGTAATGAATACAGACTATAAAAGATATAATATCCAGTACAATCAAAATTTTAAATTATGGGATAAACTTGATCTGAAATTTAAAGGAAATTATACTCCGACAAAAAGAACCGCACCTGCGTCAGCATCTTATACAGGAGGGCCGACTCGTGGACTTACTAATTTATTAGCTTGGGAAGCTTACCGTTGGGGAAATCATATACCTATTTATACAACTAATGGAGATTGGGCAGCGGAAGAAGGAAATGCAAATATAATAGGGATGTCTTCAAAAGATGGAGGTCAACAAAAAGCTGACGGACATCAGGCATCTTATAATTTCAATCTTTCTTACAATCTATTAAAAAATCTAAAAATCACGGGATTATATGGTTTAGTTTGGGCTCAGACAAGACAAAGTGATTATGCTACGAAAATGAAATTTTATGATCCTAAGAACCCCGAATCCGTAATGGTTGACATCAACATGAATTCTTTGTTAGTAACGAATTCATCAAGTTTATATCAGAACATGCAATTTTTAATGGACTATTCACAAACGATTAAAGACCACACATTCACGATTTTAGGAGGATATACACAGGAATGGTCTTATAATGACAGCGAACAACTTGGTAGAAGAGATTTTTTAACAGACAATATTTATGCAATTAATGCCGGAAGTTCAGACAAAGCTTTATGGACGACAAGCGGAACAATGTCTGATTGGGCATTGGCTTCATTTATCGGGAGATTTACATACTCATACAAAGATAAATATCTGGCCGAGTATGCTATGCGGTATGATGGTTCTTCAAGATTTCTTAAAGAAAGAAGATGGGGCTTGTTCCCTTCATTTTCATTAGGATGGAGAATAACAGAAGAAAATTTCCTGAAAAACAACCCTATTCTCTCGTATTTTAAAATAAGAGGCTCTTGGGGGCAAGTAGGGAACCAAAATGTTGGAAATTATCCATTTGCAAGCACATTATCAAAAAGTACTTACTATTTTAATAATTCACCTCAAAATGGCGTTTATTATGGAGGCACACCTAATCCGTTCCTTACATGGGAAACAAAATCTGCAATCAACTTAGGTTTTGACGGAAAAATTTTGGGAGATCTACTGTCTTTTACTTTTGATATTTTTAAAGAAAAAACAACAGATATCCTACTTACCGTGCCTGTACCTACTACTTATGGGGAAGCTGCGCCTACACAAAATGCCGGAGTAGTAGAAAACAGAGGATGGGAATTAGAATTAAGCCATAGAAATAATATAAATAATTTTCATTATGGTATATCTTTTCAAATATCGGACGAGAAAAATAAAGTTATCGACCTAAAAGGAACGGGACCGTGGATTTCAGGAAACACAATCACTGAAGAAGGTTATTCTATGAATGAATGGTATGGATTGAAATCTGAAGGCTTTTTCCAAACAGCAAGTGAAGTGGAAAATCATTCTTTCCAAAATGTCAAAACGTCTCCCGGAGATATTAAGTATCAAGAAAATGGCGGAGATCCTAAAACTATAACACCTGATGACAGGGTACGTTTAGGGCGCTCAGATCCAAGATTTCCGTATGGTATTAATATAGACTTCAGATATAAAGATTTTGATTTTTTGATTTTCGGACAGGGAGTAATGTCGCATAAAGTATTCAGTAATGGATGGACAGCATATAATTTCGACAGAGCATTCTCAACGCTTTTTACATATCAATTGGACAGATGGACGCCTGAAACACCAGATGCACGTTTTCCAAAGACTCGAATAGGCGGGGTAAATGCACAATTTTCAAGTTTCTGGTTAGAAGATGCGGCATATTTCAGATTGAAAAACATACAGTTAGGATATACAATTCCGAAAAATATAATATCAAAAGTAGGAATTAATAATGTACGTTTATATATAAGTGCAGAAAATCTTATTACATTTACAAAACTTTTGGGATATGACCCTGAAATCCCGACAGGAACGGGCGCTCGATTAGTTGAAAATCGCTATCCTATCTCAAAAGTCTTCAATTTTGGATTAAACATTAATTTTTAGATCAAGAATCATGAAAAAAATAGCTTTTTATATTATGACTTTGATAATCTTCAGCTCTTGCGATGATTTTCTAAATAAGTACCCGTTAAGCGAACCTACATCTGAAACATTTTGGACTTCAGCCGATAATGCCGAACTATGGGTAAACAACCTGTATAATGCATTACCCAACGCAGAAAGTGCTTATTGGGACAATTGGAGTGATAATGCATTTTGCAGGACAAAACCAAATGAAATGGGTGGTGAAATTGCAAATGGAACATACCAAACAAACTCCGGTATTGTATTTGGTAAATGGAACTACAGTACCGTTAGAAGATGTTTTGAATTTTTTGATAAAATAGAAACTATTCCCAATATTAAACCTGAGATAAAAGCGACTTTGGAAGGACAGGTATATTTTATACTCGCATATACATATTTTGATATGATAACATTATTCAGAGATATTCCTCTTATACAAAAAGTCACTTCAATTGATGAAAGCGATATTCCAAAATCTCCTAAATCCGAAGTTTTAGCTTATGTGTTACAAGTAATTGACAAAGCAATAGATTGTTTACCTGCGCAGTATCCCGCAAGCGAAACCGGCAGAGCCACAAAAGGAGCTGCTTTAGCGTTAAAAGCAAAGATATTATTGTTTAATGAAAGATGGGCAGAAGCAGCTGCTACGGCAAAAGAACTGATGGATATGAATCAATATGAACTACATCCTCAATTTGATGAACTTTTTTTAAAGTCTTTCAATAATAAAACAAAAGAAGTAATTTTAGCATCTCAATACGCAGAGTTAGTAAAAGAACATGATGTTTACAGAAAATTCGGCATAATGGTTAATGCTGATTATTCTTTAGTGCTTCCTTTACCTGACCTTGCCAATTCTTTTGAATGTACTGATGGTCTACCTATAGCAGAGTCTCCTCTATATGATCCTGCTGAACCCGATAAAAACAGAGATCCCAGATTTTATAGTACGTTCATATACCCTTATGAAACTTACGCAGGTACAACATATGACCCATTAAACAGCACAAACAAAGCTTTTTCATTAACATATTTGCACTACAGAAAATACGTAAACGATAAAACAGGCACAGAAGGCACATCGTTTGTTAATTGGATATTAATACGTTATGCTGAAGTATTATTAATGTATGCTGAAGCGAAAAATGAAGCAAACGGACCTGACGGAACAATTTATGACGCATTAGATTTGATAAGAGTCAGAGCAGGAATGCCTAAAATTGACAGAAACAAATATAATACGAAAGAATCTTTGCGAGAGATCATTCGTAATGAAAGAAGAATAGAATTAGCCGCTGAGGGTTTCAGGTATTTCGATATAATACGCTGGAGAATTGCTGAAGATGTTTTAAATAAAGAAATATTCAGTTTTGAAATACCTGATGTATTACCGATACAAAATATTGAAAAAAGGATTTTTGATCCAAAAAAACATTATGTTTGGCCTATACCTCAAAATGCTATAGACAGAGCAAAAAACTTGGAACAACATTCAGAATGGAAATAATAAAATTTTATTATCAATAAACGAAATAAAATGGTTAGAATAGTTAAAAATCTTTCGAAAAAACTGTTATGTATACTTCTAAGAGAATGAACATCAAATATATAAATCTTTAATTAATAAAATAATTATGGTAAAGCGTCGAGATTTTTTAAAAAAAAGCATCTTGTTAACTGCAGGAGCAGCGAGTATCCCCGCCACAGCATATTCTTGCAAAGATATAGAAGATCAGTCAGTAGAAGAAAAGGGCAGCATTTCTTTCAATAAGAAAATAAATGTAAAATACGATATGGATGTTGTTGTTGTAGGCGGTGGAATGGCAGGAATTTCAGCAGCATGTTCCGCAGCTGCAACAGGAGCAAAAGTCTTATTAATTGAACGATTTGGTTGTTTAGGAGGGATGCTTACTACAGGTGGCGTTGCAAATTTTTGCGGCCAAATGCATGACCAAGGTGAAGTTTTCGATGAAATGCTTAATGAATTAAAAAGGTATAATTCTTTAGGAGAAGGAAGTAATAACGAAGTATTTAATTATGAACTACTTACTTTAGTTTTTCAAGAAATGATTTTAAAGAGAAGTATCACAGTTTTACTACACACACGCTTAGTCGATGCCATAATAAAGGGGAGCAATATTACAGAATGTATAATATGTGGAAAATCAGGCTTAGAGGCTGTAAAGGCAAAGGTTTTTATTGATTGCTCAGGAGAAGCTGACTTAGCCAGATATGCAGGCGTATCAATAATGAAAGGTAATTCGGAATCCGGCTACCAATTACCTATGTCAAAAATGTTTTTTGTTCGTGAAGTGGACGAAAAAGACTACATTTCTCAAGTTCCTCAGGATTGGAAAAATCGTATTTTTGAAAAAGATGATATGCCAATGACTACTCCCTGGCCGGATGGCCCGGGCGGCAAAGCTGTTAAGCTAAAAATACCAATGTTTGATTCAACCTCTACTGAAAGTTTAACTAATGCTGAAATTCAAGCACGAAGGAGAACGATGGATGTTTTGCACTATTATCAGGAAATTGAAAAGAAAAAATGGAGACTAACTCATAGTGCGGCAATAATCGGAATAAGAGAAGGTTGTCGTGTTTTAGGAGATTATGTTTTAACGGTTGAAGATTTAAGGGCCGGCAGGGCTTTCGATGATGGGGTGGCAAGAGGCACTTATTATTTAGACGGTCATGGATTGACTGATGATAAAAGAACTTACATCTTACCTCAAGATAAGCTTGGTGTTCCACCATATCAAATACCGATGAGATCCTTGATATCTAAAGATGCTGATAATCTACTTATGGCAGGAAGATGTATGTCGGCAGACCAATTAGCTCTATCATCCGCCAGAGTATCAACATCATGCTCAATGATGGGACAAGCTGCAGGAATTGCCGCAGCCTTTGCTGTCGCAAAAAAAACCAAAGTAAGAAACTTGGATTATCTATCAATAAAAAAAGAAGTTATACTAAGGGGTGGTAAATTGGATGTGTAATTATAATGAACAGACAAAAAAAATCTAATTTGATGGTAATATGAGAATAATTTATGTATTGTTAATTATAATTCTGTTCGTTCGATGCGATTCAGGCTCACCTGTAATAACTAATTCCATTGGAATACGGATGGTGAAAATTAATCCCGGACATTTCATTATGGGCTCAGATTCGGGCGAATTTGACGAAAGACCTGAACGTAATGTGCTGATAAGCAAATCATTTTATATATCTGCGACTCCAATAACAAATGCCCAATACGAACAATTTGAACCTTCTCATAAGTCATTGAGAGGTGAAAGAGGTTTTTCTTCCAATGATAATGAGGCTGTCGTTTTTATTACTTGGGAAGAAGCTGACGCTTTTACAAAGTGGTTAAGCGAAAAAGAAGGAAAAAAATACCGTTTACCGACCGAGGCCGAATGGGAATATGTATGCCGGGCAGGTACGACTACTACTTATTCGACCGGAGACTCTTTGCCTGTTGATTATTACCTGAATCAGGAAAAAGAGTGGTATCCCAAACCTGTGTCTTTGGAAGTCGGCAAATCCGAACCTAACCAATGGGGTATATATAATATGCATGGTTTAGTTGAAGAGTATTGCATGGATTGGTATGGTTCATACAGCCAAAATGACATTAAAGACCCTGTCGGTTATAAAACCGGAGACTATAAAGTTACGCGAGGAGGAAGTCATAATACCGAATTAAGCTACTTGAGCAGTTCAAATCGCGCCGGGATGTTGCCTGATGATAAGAATTGTTTAGTAGGCTTCAGAGTAGTTCTTGCTGATTATCCCAAGACTACACCAATAGAAATAACTGAAATTCCAAACTGGGCAAAAGATGTATCTCAAGAAATATATCAATGGGGGAAGTGTAAGGAAGAATCTTTTTTCGAGAAACCGATATATTTCCAAAATGTTCCTGAAAATATGAATGGCCCGTTATATTCCAAGCATAATCATTGTCCGGACATAAACCCTCTACCTAACGGAGACCTTTTCGCTACCTGGTACACTACAAACGAAGAACAGGGTCGTGAACTTACTGTTGTAGCCTCAAGGCTGAAAAAAGGAGAAAACAAATGGAGTGAGCCGGAATTATTTTTCAAAGTTCCTGACAGAAATATGCATGCTACATCTATATTTTGGGATCGTTCAAACAAAAACTTTTACCATTTTCAAGGTGTCGGAGTCGGTATGGGCTGGGGTGATCTGGCTCTCTTTTTGAGGAAGAGTACTGACAATGGAGTGACATGGTCGTCGCCTCAATGGATCAACAAAGAACATGGCTTGCGCAATATGCCTATCGCCAATGTGAAGAAGACATCAACTAATTATCTGATCGTACCGTGCGATGCCGTAACGGGTGGCGAAGGTGGCAGTACGATACATATCAGTAACGATGATGGCAAAACATGGATAGAGCCGGGGAGAGGTACAGACAAGCCCATTTTTGAGGATGGAACAAAAGGCGGTACTATTGCAGGGATCCATGCCGGCGTGGTTGAACTTCGTAACGGTAATCTAATGGCTTTGGGAAGAGGAAACAGTATCAACGGGTATATGCCGAAAAGTATATCTGCCGACATGGGTAAAAGTTGGACATACTCATCATCAGGTCTTCCGCCCATATCAAACGGCCAACGTTTAGTTCTGATGCGTTTGCAGGAAGGACCTCTTTTATTGGTTTCATTCACGGATATACCAAACGGAACTAAGGGATTACCATTCAAGTCAAAAGACGGCAAGACATTCACAGGCTATGGCTTGTATGCTGCATTATCTTATGACGAAGGTGAAACATGGCCGGTAAAAAAACTTATAACTCCCGGTGAATCCGAGTTTGACGGTGGTGCTTGGACATCCCTGTTCAAAACAGACAAAACACATGCTGAACCGAGAGGATATATGGCTGCCACACAATCACCCGACGGAGTTATTCATCTTATATCCAGCAAGCTTCACTACAGATTCAATCCTGCATGGATCTTACAGCCCAATGATTAGATATAACTATTCATGTATTTCAAACATGAAAAAGATTATTGTGGCTACGCATTGACAGGCATTTTTATATATACCGGAAAAACATGGCATAATTTACTCGGAACATATTTTTATCTATTTATAGTAGTATATATTACAAAATAAACGGTATTATTGATTTTTTTTCGTTATTTTGCACCGTCAAACTAAAATGAAAAAAGAATATTTTTCGAAGAAATGAAAAGAACATCTATCAAAGATATCGCACAAGCTGTAGGCGTCTCGAATGCAACAGTTTCGCTCGTTCTTACGGGAAAGGCAAAAAACGGACGTGTCAGCGATGAAATTGCCGATAAAATTCGCCTGACGGCCAAATCGATGAATTACCAACCAAACAGACTTGCAAGAAGCCTACAGAGCGGGCGGTCCCAGACTATCGGTCTTTTGATCGCGGATATCGTCAATCCGTTCTTCGGTAACATGGCTTTTCATATTCAGGAAGAGATGAGAAAAGCAGGATATGCCGTAATCATTATGAATACTGACGAAGACAGCGGACAAATGGAAGATATGATTGAGTTGATGCGATGCCGTCAGGTCGACGGTTTTATAATCGTGCCTGCTGAGTCCGGCGAACAATCCGTTGCGAAACTTATCGAAGAGAATATTCCGTTAGTGCTTATCGACCGGTATTATCCCGACATTCGCACGAATAATGTGCTGATAGATAATTTCGACGCTTCTTATCAGGCTACGCGACACCTTATCATGAAAGGGTGCAAAAATATCGCACTATTCATTTACGACTCAAAACAGCCTCACATGGAAGGACGCAAAAAAGGTTATATCGAAGCCCTGAATGAAAGCGATCTCTTCAAAAGTACACTCATAAGGGAAGTATCATATAAAAATACGGCACAGGATCTCAATAATGAATTAAACTCCATGTTCAAAAACAATGAGCCTGTCGACGGCATATTGTTTGCAACAAACACAATAGCCGTAACGGGATTAAAACTGCTATACAAACGAAATACATTTACTCCTGAAAACATCCAAATCGTATGTTTCGACAAAAGCGAGATTTTTGATTTCCTGCCTATCCCTGTGACATATATACAACAACCAATTCAAAGTATTGCATTTATGGCTACACGTCTGCTTCTCGAGCAATTAGATGAAGTTCCCGCTGAACCATCGTCATACCGCTTGCCGGCAGAGTTGGTGATATGGGAAGAGGCTTGATTAATAATTTAATAACAAAGTAAAATATGAAACGTTTTTTTCAACTACTGACAATTAGTGTCTTATTATGTTTTTCCATTTCATTTTACAGTGTAGCACAAGGTGAAGTATGGAGTAAAGAAAAAGCTGCAGAATGGTATAAGCATTGGGGTTGGCTTCGCGGTTGCAACTTTCAACCAAGCACTGCCATCAACCAGTTAGAAATGTGGCAGGCAGAAACATTCGACTTGCCAACAATGGATAGAGAGCTTGGCTGGGCTGCCGATATGGGGCTTAACTGTATGCGCGTATATCTGCATCATGTCGCATGGAAAACTGATAAAGAGGGATTTAAAAAACGTATAAGCCAATACCTTGATCTTGCCGAAAGCAAAGGTATCAGCACTATTCTCGTGTTCTTTGACGACTGCTGGAACGCTACATATTCCGCAGGAAAGCAACCCGAACCGAAACCGGGAGTTCATAATTCGGGATGGGTGCGCGATCCAGGTGATCTTTTGTTTGATGATCCTTCTTTGGAAGCTACATTAGAGGCATATATGAAAGACATACTCACTACCTTCAAAGACGACAAGCGTATTGTATTATGGGATCTGTACAATGAACCCGGTAACAGCGGCTATAGAAATAAAAGCTTACCGTTGCTCAAAAAATCTTTTGAATGGGCTCGTTCTATCAACCCCTCACAACCGCTGAGTGTTGGAGTATGGAATGACAGACTAAAAGAACTTAACCATATTCAGATTGAAAACTCCGATGTTATCACCTATCATAATTATGCAAATAAAGAGGATCACCTGAAGACTATTGATAGTTTAAAACACTACGGACGCCCCATGATCTGTACGGAATATATGGCACGAAACAGTAACAGCACCTTTCAGGAGATTATGCCTGTCTTGAAAGATGAAAATATCGGAGCAATAAATTGGGGGTTTGTTTCCGGAAAAACCAATACCATTTTCGGTTGGGATAATCCGATGCCGGACGTTAAGGAGCCGCCTGTATGGTTTCACGATATTATGCGCAAAGACGGCACACCGTTTTCACGTGATGAAGTAGACTTTATACGGTCAATATGTAAATAAAACAAGTGCAGTTTCGTTGCAGTTGCACTTTAAGTAAAGGGAACCTCTAAAAAAGGTTATTCTTTCATATCTATCGTTTTAGGTTTCAGAACAGTCAGCTGAAGAATGATCGCTAACACAACAGCGGCAATCATAGCTGCAAAAACGGTATTCATGTACCCTGCGTCCAGAGCTTTCCCAAGTTCGTTCGTTATAACAGCTCCGGCTGAAATACCTGCTAAATTCATCAGCCCGTAACCGGTGGCACGGTAACGTGACGAAACAAACTGACAAAGAATCGGCATATTGTTTACGTCGAAGATTCCGAAGCCCAAGCCAAAACATACGGCACCGGCTACAATCATTATCAGGCCATGCCCGTATCCTATGAGGAAAAGAGCGGGTATGGTAAGCCCCAACCCTATAACACCGGTAAATATCCTACCCTTTATGTTACGTTGAACCCAACGATCGGATAAAAAACCACCTGCAAGAACTCCTATCAGGGATGCAAAAGCCATTGTCATCGTAGACAGCGGTCCGGCTTGCTCCATTCCCATATTCAACGATTCGGAAAAGAGCGTAGGTAACCAGTTTTTTGTCGCCCATCCCGGAAGACTCGGAGCGGAAAAATAAAACAGAATAACCCAGAAAGCAATATTACTGAATAATATAGAGAGACCCTTTATTGCAAGACTAATTTCTCCTTTAAAAGTCTTTTTCTTTGCTTCATTTATTATATATGTTTTCTTTTCACGTAAGAACAAAACAAGGATAATACTATAGACAATCCCTATCATTCCAAAAAATTGGAACGTAAACTGCCACGAGTTGGAACCTGCAATCGTTGCTCCAAAACCACCCAACGCCTGACCCAAATAAATGCCTGAAGTATGAAATCCGATAGCAAGAGAACGCGTCTTGCCTTGATGATAATCAGCAATCAGAGATAATCCCGCAGGCACATAAAACGCTTCGCTTACCCCCATGATGGCACGCAAGAAGTACAATTGCTCCATATTCTGAGCATATCCCATCGCAAGAGTCACACCCGACCATATAAATAAACTTATAACAATCAACCATTTTCTGTTCAGTGCATCGGCAATCATCCCTGAAACAGGACTCATAAACGCGTAAATCCAAAGAAATATAGCCATAAGACGTCCAAAGTTTGCGGCAGATATAAGCTCCGATATATCTTCCATCATAAAAGGTCGCATAGTTGAAAGCATCTGGCGGTCAAGGTAATTGAGCATCGCCACGAACCAAAGCATACCTACTACCAACCAGGGATAATATTTTTTCTCTTGTATCATATTTGTTTTTTCTATGGTTATCATTTTAATTATCCGCAAATATAGCACTTATTAAACGTTTAACCATAAAAATATCCAATTATTTTCCGGAGTTTTATTTGTCAATTTTATTTTTTTAAAAAGTATTTGTAAATCAGAAATAATAAAGGTATTTTTGTATCAATTATTTTTGTTAAACACAAATTACTAACTAAAAAATTGCTCCAATTTTTAGGAGCGGACTAATACATTATGAAAAAATCTCTATGTATCGCTTTGGCGTTAATCCTTGCATCAAGTATATATGCACAGGATTATTGCAATTATTCGCAACTTACGCAACGTATTCGGGTGCTGAAGGACAAGCATCCCGATAAAGTACAATTTAAAAGTCTGGCGAAGACCGACGGAGGAAAGGATATTTGGGTTATCACGCTCGGAAAAGGAGATACGGATAAACATCCTGCCATTGCGATCGCAGGAGGCGTCGACGGTCGGCATCTTTTAGGCGTAGAGCTGGCAATGGGACTGGCGGAACGGATTCTTTCTAAACCTAATATCGATGAGGTTCTTGCTGCAAATACTTATTATGTATTTCCCAATGTGCAACCTGACGCGACTGAACAATATTTCTCCTCGTTGAGATACGAACGAACAGTCAATGCCCGAAACACCGACAACGATCGCGACGGCAACATTAACGAAGATCCTCTCGAAGACCTCAATAATGACCGTATGATTACCAAGATACGGGTTGAATCGCCAAAAGGTACTCATATCGTATCACCAAAGGAACCGAACGTGTTGGTTCCGGCCAATCCTGCCAAAGGAGAGGTTGGTAAATACCTGTTGTTGAGCGAAGGAACAGATAATGATAAAGACGGTCTTTTCAACGAAGACGGCGAAGGAGGAGTAAATTTCAACCGAAACTTTACGTTCGGATATAAAAATTTCCAACCGGAATCGGGCGATCATGCTGTTTCGGAAGTTGAAAGTCGTGCTGTCGCTGAATTTCTTTACGATGCATATAATGTTCATACCATCTTGAGTTTCAGCTTAAACAACAATCTTTCGGAAGCAGCAAAAGTCTATATGACTACGAACACCGGCACCAACAGAAATCAGGAAAACACCGATGACAGCAAGATATACAGTTATATAAACAGCTTGTATACCAAATCTATTCCCGATATGGCTAAAGTTACGACAATACCACTCGATGAAGGAGGCGAATTTTATACTTGGGCATACCAGCATTACGGACGGTATTCGTTCGCAACTCCGGGCTGGTGGCCTGTAACTGATGAAAAAGATAAAGAAATAACAGATAATTTAGAAATCCTTTACTTGAAATGGGCTGAAAAGAACGGTATAAAAGATGTATTTGTTCCTTGGACAACTATCAAACATCCCGATTTTCCCGACAACATTGTTGAGGTTGGCGGCATCAAACCCCACTTTATGTACAATCCTCCATTTTCAATGGTTTCGAAATTAGTGGACAATCATGTTGAGTTTGTAAACTCACTGACTGAAGCAGCTCCTCGCTTTACGATTGCGGAACTTAAAAAAGAAGCATTGGAAAAAGACTTGTTCCGTGTAACTCTGACCGTTAAAAATAACGGTGTTATGCCCACAATCAACCAGATTGGCGAAAGGTCGTATTTCATGAAATATGTGACCGTACAACTCAAACCTGCTTCACGGCAAAACTTGTTGCAGGGAAATATGAAAGTGACAAAACCTGTTTTGAAAGGAGGCGAATCAGCTGAATTCACTTGGTTGATACGCGGCAGCGGCAAATTAGTCATCGAAGCCGGATGCCCTACTGCAGGATACGCAACAGCCGAAATTATTCTTTAACCTTAATAATACAGACAGAAAATGAGAACGATCATCAGATATATCTTTTTAGCCATAATGAGTTTTTCATTCACAAACCTTGCGGCTCAGGCATATAACGAATTATACTTTCAGGCTGCGGGTTCGCCGGTGAATCCTAAAGTGCAGATTAGTTGGAACCATTATCACACAAACGCGGGTCTTGAGAAAGTTTATAAAGAAATGGCCAAAGCATATCCCAATTTATTCAAGATGGAGAGCATTGGCAAGTCGGTCGGTAACCGCGATATTTGGGTATTGACAGTTTCAGATTTTAAGAAAGGTGACCCTTCGCGCAAGCCTGCGATGTGGGTTGACGGGAATATTCACGGAAATGAAATTCAGGGAAGCGAAATGGCGCTTTATATTGCTTGGTACCTGACGGAAATGCACCAAAGCAATAAATACATTCAGGAGTTATTGGAACAGAAGACATTCTATATAGCTCCTACAATAAACCCTGACGGAAGGGCTGTTTTCACTGAAGAAGAAGGGGCTTTGCGTTCAGGGATTTTCCCGTTGGATAACGACCGCGACGGAATAGCTGACGAAGACGACTCGCAGGATCTGAACGGAGACGGGTTTATAACACAGATGCGTAAGAAAAATCCTAACGGACAATTTATTGCCGACCCCGATTATCCAAACAGACTAATCCCCGCACCTGTTGGCGTACAAGGAATGTACGACCTTTTGGGTAACGAAGGATACGACAGTGACGGCGACGGGCGCGTAAACGAAGATGGTCCCGGAGGTTATGATCCGAATCGTGATTGGGGATTCAACTGGCAACCAAACTTTATTCAAGGCGGCGCGTTGAAGTATCCGTTCTCATTACCCGAATCGATGGCAGTGAGGGATTTTGTCGTTAAACACAACAACATAGCCGGTTCGCAGAGTTTTCACAATTTTGCAGGGCAATTGTTAACACCTCCGGGAGCGGAAGTTGATGTAGATAAAATAAGCCGTTCGGATCGTGCCGTATATGATGCCATCGGCAGAAAGGGCGAGGAACTGGTACCTGATTACTTATACTATATACTATACAAGGATTTATATACTGTTTATGGAGGCGAATTAGACTGGACAGTGTTTGGTCGCGGCATTTTTTCTTTTTCTAACGAATTATGGTCTTCGGCGATGATGTATCGAGGCAAATACAAAGGCGATCGGACATCTATGCAATATGAATTTGAAAAATCATTGCTTTTTCATGATTCTTTCGCCGAATGGACGGAGTTTGACCATCCTATCTATGGCAAAATAGAGATTGGCGGTTTGAAAAAGAATTCCACATCACGTCTGCATCCCGGATTTTTACTTGAGGGCGACGCCCACCGAAATGCAGCCTTTGTTATTTATCATGCGTACAACACGCCTCTGCTGACTGTAAGCAATGTAACCGAGAAAGTAATTGAAGGAGGATATAAAGAAATAACTGCCGACATAACCAATCATCGGCTGATACCTACTCATTCGAGCTACGATGTGCAGAACAAGATAGAACGTCCCGATTGGGTTTCGATCAGCGGACCGAATGTTATTGCAGGTTTAGTTATGCAAAATGTGTACAACAATCAGGGAACGGAACAAAAAATCAATCCTTCAAGACTGGCTGTGAGTAATATACCCGGCAACAGCACCGTCTCAGTGCGCTGGATTGTTAAAGGTAATCAGAAGTACACAATTACGGTCGACAGCGCCAAAGGCGGATTATCAAAATACAATTGAATAGAAAAGGCGTCCGAATTTATTTTTTCGGGCGCCTCTTCCTTTTTATATGAATAACCTGTATTATTCTGCTTTAGGTTCTTCGGTTGTTTCAGTTTCCTGATTTTCTTCAGGAACTTCAACGATAGCTTCGGGAACTTCCGTTTCAGGAGTTTCAACAATAACTTCAGGAGCTTCTTCAATAGTAGCAATTTCCTCTACAACAGGCTCTTCGACAGGTTTTACTTCTACTGCCGGTTTAGCTTTTGCAGGTTTTGCTTCGCTTTTTGGAGCTACTGTTACTTCGTCTCCGGATTTTTTACTGCGTGAGCGGCGTGTTTTTGCTGCTGCTTTCTTTGTTTCTTTCAACATATTTTCGTTGAAGTCAACAAGTTCAATAAAACACATTGCAGCGTTATCGCCGAGACGGTTTCCTGTTTTTATTATTCTTGTATATCCGCCGGGACGATCGCTTACCTTTTGTGATACTATGGTAAACAGTTCTGTTACGGCAACCTTATCCTGAAGGTAAGAGAATACTATACGACGTGAGTGTGTAGAATCTTCTTTTGACTTTGTGATAAGCGGTTCTACGTATTTACGCAGAGCTTTCGCTTTTGCCGTAGTTGTGAAAATGCGTTTATGCTTTATCAATGATGATGCCATATTAGAGAGCATCGCCACGCGGTGTGAGCTTGTACGGCCTAAATGGTTTATTTTCTTATTGTGTCTCATCGTTAATCTTTATCTAATTTATATTTTGAAATATCCATGCCAAACGACAAATGTAA
>JGI994J12354_10001396_pt1 | contig 24382 bp, 23 predicted proteins | sample IntmicLarv3ML3BL_FD_12354 | JGI IMG/M metagenome (IMG submission 12354)
TGCTCCTGTTTCTGCCCAGGCTTTTTTATAGAAAACTTTTTCAAATTGCAAGAGAACCACTTTTTTATTATTTCCTCTCCAAAGTGGCCAAAGGGGGGGTTTCCGATATCATGCAGCAATCCTGCACATGCAAGAATATCAGGAACATCCTTAAACGTTTCTTTGAAAGATTGTTTTATCGCCTTTATTTTAGCGTCTTTTTCGCCATCTTTTTCAGTTTCTTTTTCGGACTCACTTAAAAGCCCTTCCTCTTTGAGCTTTCTTCTTGCCAAAGCGGCAGGCAACATTACACCCAATGTTTTCGCCAATGCTGCCACTTCGTAAGAGTGGGTCAAGCGAGTACGTACAAAATCACTTTGGTCAAGGGGAAATACTTGCGTTTTATCCTGTAATCGTCGAAACGATGCACTGCTGATAATACGGCGATAGTCTTTTTCAAATTCACTGCGAGGGTACTTCTCTTCAGAATATGAATTTACGACTATTTCGTCGCCTAATCTCTTCGTTGAAAGAAGATAACGCCAATCCATTATAACGACCTCCTTAGTATTATGAACTAATTGTACCATAAAATACTAGAAATAGAAAGGAAAACCCATGGCCTTTCTTAACGCAGTTGGTGACAAAATGGAATAACCTTTGCGCTGCCACGCTTGCGCATTAATAAGCCCCGCTTCTCGAAAAAAGTTCGAAAAGCGGGACATGTGCAAGCGTCCCCGCTCACTGCAAATCAGACAAATCGCCCAAATTCGGAATCCACACATCGGATGCGTCAACAAATGCGCTTTTGTCCGACTCCTGCCCCACGATTGTAGACGGAATTCTGCCCGCAAGCTGCCCCCTCACACTCTCTGCTCTTAAAAGGCAAAAGCGTTCAAAGGTGTCGGCTGCCAGCAAGAAATCCTCGTAGCTGCAAAACTTCGTCGGGTCTTTTTGCACATGCGGGGCAATCATTGCTACGGTGCTTCGCAGCTTGTCTGAAAAATACCCGCTCTCAAAGTATGTGCGAATGAAGGCATCGAAATGAACATTGTATAGATCAAAATATTCACCATGCTTCATAAGATTATGGAACATCGGACGCCTCATCATCACATCCCCGGAATATGGCGTATGAATCGGATAGTTCACAAACATCGTCGAATCGTTGATGGGATTCTTTATTCCTAACGCATAGGTCGCATAGGCAAGGTTATAGTCCCACGGCAGCATCATAAGGCGTCCATCTTCTTCGTAAAGGTAATAGTTATGCCCTGTTGGGCCCAAATAGCTGTCAAAGTTCAAGGTAAACGTCTGGATGGCCATATACCGCATCACCATGTCGGTAAAAACGGCACGTTCGAGATTCATGCCACTCTCCAAAATTTTGAGCGCATTGATTACGCTTCGCTTGTCTGCCCTGCTGATATTCTGCTTGGCCTCACGCCAGATATTATCATAGCTTTCAAAATCGTCGTTTGTGTATATCAGCGCAACATCAGCGTTTTCGTCGCTGAGACTTTTATAGTCCGGCTTGTATAAATTCCCGTGGTTTGTGCCGAAATTTCTTCTGGCAAAGGCTTCTTCCATCTCCTCAATTGCGACATATAGCCCGAAATCCTCGCCGTTGACCGTTACAAAAACATAGCTGCAAAGCGGAGCAGGCACGCCCATGTGCCGCATCATGTCATAGGTCATATAGTCCTTTAGGTAAGCGTTATCTTGAAAAGAAGCATTTAGGGAAAGCACATCAAGCCCTTGATAACTGCCGCCCCTGTTGTATTCACCAAACTTAATTTTGAAGCTATAACGATTCAAGCCGTATCTCGATGTCAAGTGAAGCGAATTATTGCCCTTTGTGCGAATACCCACATTGTATACGGCTTCTCCATCTATCACCACATCACAGAGCATATATTCTTCATCCAGCGCATCTGCAAGCAGCTCGTCAAAATCCGGCATGACAATATCAATCGTATGCACTCTGCCGTCATCAAAAAGCCGTGAAGCATATGGCGGATTCGCAGTCGCCGCTTCCAGTCCCAGAGCATTCCCGTTCATAAACAAAACTGTGAGCAAAATGGCACACGCTGTCAAGACGGCACATATTGCGTCAATTCGATTTGACTTAATCATCTCATCATCCCATATAGTCGCCGTTGTAGCTGACCAGCACTGTATTTGCAACGCCCTCTATGTCTGCAATCGCATTCACAAAAATGAACGCATCGTCCTTGATGCGAATTTCAAAATTCAGCTCAATAGAACCCTTTGTCACGCTTTTGCTTTTCAGTGAGAGCTTCTTCACACTGGCCGTGAGCATCTGCGATACTCTCTGCTCCACCTCCTGGTTTTCGCAGTGAACGAGGAGAATATATGGCTTGTCAAACGTCTTTTTGCTTGCAAAGATATAAAGAATCAGTCCGACAAAAACACTGCCGAACACCGCAAGAGGAATAATACCTGCTGCGAGTACGATGCCAACCGCAATGCTCCAAAACAAAAACACAATGTCCATCGGGTCTTTTATCGCTGTTCTAAAGCGCACAATGGAAAGCGCACCGACCATGCCCAGCGACAGCACCACATTGCTTGTTACGGCCAGTATGACGATGGTGCTAATCATGCAGAGGGCAATCAGCGCCACACCAAAGCTGCTCGAATACATCACGCCTGTGTAGGTCTTTTTGTATATCCAGAAGATGAAAATCCCCAGCATAAAAGCCAATGAGATTGCCAGGGTCATATCAAACAGTGTGACGCTCATCACGTTATCGAGAAAACTGGATCTGAAAATGTCTTGAAAGGTCATATTCGCACCTCTAATCAAATTTTCGACAGACTGCATATTTTGAAAACGCAGTGGTCGATCTGCCTGCCACACGAATTGCCATGCTCACAATTTCCGGCAGATACCTGTCATACTTTACTTCCGCTATGGCAAATGCTTCATTTGTATGGAGCAAGGGCGGTTTCCCGAAAAAATCGAGATTATAAATCCCGGTTCTAATCTCACGGTCAAGGGTGATGCGCACACTCCCCGGCGCAAAGACAAAGGGCTCGCGTATGTATTCCACAATGGTTTTCGGGCGAAGCAAATTCCCTTGCATTTTAGCGTATAGCTCCACAAGCAGAGCATTCCCGCTTTCCCTCATCCAGCCTGTGTCTCCCTCAAAAATAGAGTCTGCCTGCTGTCGGGTCAGCGCTGCGCTTAGCTTTGTGCCCAGCCCGCCACTTTTGATTTTCTTCTCCAGGCGAATAAAGCTGCAATCCTCGTTGTACATACGAATTCGGAACTTCTCCCGATAGTCAACGCCGTTTATTTTGTCTAACAAAGCGCTGTCGTAAGGGTCATCAAAGTAAAGGCTGCGCACACGGTATTCACCGTGTGCGCTTGCATGCCTGTCTTTTTGAAAAAGAGCAGCGAGGCGGCTTCTCAGCACGAAATAGTCGGCTTGATTGATGATGTATTTCAGTTCATACCGCATGAAAGCCGCACCTCTTTCTAATTAAGAATTGCCGTAGCCGCTGTAACCAGAGTCGCCGTAGCCGCTGTAGCCGGAATTACCGTAGTCGCTATAACCGGAGTCACCGTAGCCAGAATTGTTGTTGGATTGCGGTGTCGGTCTGACCGCAGGAGTGCTGTAACCCGAATCGCCGTAAGCAGAATCGTTGTAGCCGGAGTTGCCATAAGCGGAATCGTTATAATTTGAATTGCCACTGTTGTTCGGTTTTGGGGCTATTGTAATTGAAGTGACATTGTAACCCGAATCACCGTAAGCAGAATCGTTGTAGCCGGAATCATTATAGCCGGAATTGTTACTGTTCGAATTACCATATTGGCTGTCGTTGTAATCGGTGCTTCCATAATCGCTCCCTCCGGCTCGAACGGCAACGGGAACATTGAGGTTCAACTCCCCTACTGTCTGCCGCACATCGTCTGTAATGTTGTCAAAAAATTTCGCATTGGGCAGATGAGAGCCCGCAACAACATGGATGGTGATGTCGTTGTTTGTGCCGTTTTCGTTCATCACAAAATATCCGGCTTCGTTGATTTGCTTTACAAGCTCTTTTACAACGTCACGGCAGTCACGTCCGATATAGTCGGTCACGTTATCAACGATTGTTTTTCCGTCATTGTTCACGCCTTCAATCTTTGTCACAAGGCCTTCCTTGTTGTAATGCACTGCGATTTCCGGGTTCACGCTAAGGATAATCTGGCCGGATTCTGATATTGATACATTGTCCTTTGCGGACTGTGCGCAGCCGGTGGCAATCACCGTAAGTACAAGGGTCATAATCATTGCAAATAGAATTGTTGCTTTCTTCATTTTTGGAACACTCCTTTTAATTTGGTTGCTATAGACTACGCATCGAATTTATCAAAAGCGGGGGAAAGGAGCATTTTTTTGAAAAATAATCAATCATCGTATCCGCTGTCATTGTCGTACTCGCTATAGCCGCTGTACCCGCTGTATCCGCTGTCATTGTCGTACTCGCTATAGCCGCTGTATCCGCTATCGTTGTCCTCGCCATAGAAGCTGTCGTTGTAAATGTTGTCTTGCGGGTTATTCACTGCGCTGCTGTCGGATGTCGAGGCTTGTGGCGGTGTCTGATAGCCGCTGTTGTTGCTGTTGCCAAAATCGCTGGCTCCGTATCCGCTGTCATTGCCATAATCTGATGTTGAATTGGATGGTGCCGGCAGATTCGATGGCGGTGTATGCGTTGCCGCCGGCGTTGTTGGCAGCGCATTTTCCTCCGATGGCGGCGTCGGTGGTTTTGACCAATTCTCGGTATCATATATTTCGACGATAATTTTCACTTGAGCCTTGTCGGCTAAATGCGCTTCTATCTGCTGCCGCAACAAAATGCCGTTTTCGACAAGCCATTCATCGTTGGGAGCCTCGATGCTGATTACTACGGTGTCACCGTCCGAGAGAAAGCCAAGTGCAATCGCTCTGTCCATGAGACCATCGGTTACCTCCGCTGTGTGCCTGCCTCTGTATTCATATTCGGCGACCAGCAATTCGCCGTCCTCGTTCAGACCGACCAGCCCGACAACAGTATCCCGCCTGCTGATTTCAATCTGCACATCGGGATTGACAGAGAGGTAAATTCGGCCGAAGGGCAGTACATAATGATACCAGTGAAGTGAGAAGATGAGCAAAAAACACGCTGCAATGCTTCCCAGCGCCGCAAGATGAAATCTCTTTTTCGCCTTCTTCGGCGCTTTAAGCTCAATGATGTTTTCAACATATTGCCCCACTTCATATCTGAAGTTTGCCGCTTTTATAAAGCGTCCTATTTCGTCTAAAACAACGCAGTAGCTCAGATGGACTTCCATGACAAGATATGTCATTTGCCTTCACCTCCTTTCGTCACCCCCAGCACTTGCTTTAGGTGACCCCGTATGATTTCATAGCCGTTTGAGTAGATGACAAGCAGTGCAAGTATGTACTTCCGGTGCCGCTCAAGCGTCTTTCGCTCTACGCCTGTTCCCTCTATGAGTCTCGCCACGGGAAGCCGCTTCGTCCGCTTCAGCTCGTCTATCACATCCGGGTTTTCTCTTGCGTACTGGAGCACGCTGCGGCAAGTCTCCAGTGTTCGGCTTTGCTTGGGGCAGCTGTCGGCAATATCTGTCAGCGATACGCCGAAGGAGCTCAATTGCGCAGTCAGCTCTGTGATTTCTTCCCGTGTTGCATCACGCATTGCCGTTTCTTCATAAGGGTTGCTCTCATCCTCGATGGTATCGCCCACTGTCATTTGTTCATCTTCCCCGATGGGTGTATCAATGGAGGCAATGCCGAAATGCCTCTTCTCTTTTCGGTAATAATCAATCAGCTTTCGTTTTATGAGAAGCGCCGCATAATTCAAAAAAGCGCCCTTGGTCTTAGAGTAGCCCTCTATGGCCCCGTGAAAGGCAATCATTGCAATGGAAACCTCATCATCCACGCCCTCCACGACAATGCGCCCCGTCGCCTTACAGGCTTCGGATTTTATAAACGGTAAATAGTCTTTTATGATCTCGTTTGCAGCGAGGCTATTTACCTTTGCGGCATAAACACGCCCGACAATCTCTGCTCCGTCGCCCATTGCCTCATCTCCTTACAGTGTAGAATACGTATTGCGTTGATTTTTTTCGGGGTAGCCCGATTTATAACTCAAAGCATAGAACCGTTATCTTAGCATGCGAACATACTTGTCTGTATATAATCCTTGTAAAATTTGCGTAAAATCGGGAGCATACAGTCAAAATATTGAAGCGCCTGTTAGAAAACAGGCGCTTCGAGGCTTTATATATTAAATAACCGGATGCGTTCTATCTGTTTGAGTTTCCTGCGACGCACTCGAACAAACAGGGCATCGCAGCTCTACCCATATCAGCCAGCGGCGAGGCAGGTTGACAAAACCTCTTTCTAATCGTGTTGATACTCTCGTCGGACAGCCCGACACGCTCGCTTTGTAAGTAGGCGCAAGCACCTTTGTATTTCTCATCAATATGCGCCAGCATTTTCTCGATGTTTTCGCTTTTTGACATGAGCAAATCAGCGGCATAATCCTGTGCTTGACCGCTGTAAGTCGGGTTTTCTCGAATAAACGTATATGTCGTTTCGTAATTTGCGACGATATCTGCCCGGCAGACCCCGGCCAAACCAAGCAAAAGCGCTGCAATCACGCCAGTTCGATCTTTTCCTGCTGCACAGTGGAACAGCACGGCGCCATTTTGCTGTGCGGACATGGCATCAAAAACCTTACGAATCGGTGCGGCGGCCTCATGGAGCAAATTGACATAGAAGCTGCCAAGAAAAGCCTGCGGGTTTCTTTGCATTTCCTCCGAAACATTTGCAATTACATTTTCCATCAAGGGGATATTGACATAACCAACGATGTCGTGATTTGCAAAGGGATTGGGACTTGCGCAACATTCCTCGTCGCTGCGCAGGTCAATAATCAAGCTGACGCCGTATTGCGTTAGCAGGCGCATATCCTCATCATCCAGGTTTGTCAAATCATCCGCCCGCAGAAAGGTTTTCCAACTCGTCACGTTGCCGCCTGCGCATGCAAAGCCACCCAGCTCCCGCACATTGTATGCGTGCTTCACCGGCAACCGATTATAAACAATATGATTCATAATATTATTTCCTCCAGCCTCATCACAAATAAAATATGCAAATACATGGCTCAAGCACCGATCGCACGCCTTAATTTGTTGATTGCAAGCTCTGTCAGCGCCAGCGTTGCGAACATGACTAAAATGATGGCGGTAATTGCACCGTAATCGTACTTTCCGATGGCACGCATCAGCAGGCTGCCCACCCCTGCAACACCCACCATGCCGAGGTTAATTGATTCGGCAATGTTGCCTTCAAGGCGTATCGCAACCCAGGAGACGAAGGGCGCCCCAAGGCTTGGAAGCAGACCCTTCATCACAATGGCGAGCCAGTTTGCGCCTGCCGCCCGCATTGCCTCAATTGTGTGGATACCAAGATTTTCAATGCTTGCAATGAACGACTTCACCAGATAACCCGTGGTCGGGAAAATAAGACCCACCATGCCGCCTACATTGCCAAAACCCATGCTCACCACAACCATGAGAATCCAAACTAGCGCCGGAACGGCACGCACAATGGCCATTGTGCTTTTGATGACGACGGAAACCGCTCTGGACGGCGCTATGTTGGACGCTGCGAAAAACGAAAGCAACAATGAAATGACAGCTCCAACGGTCAGTGCGGCAAAAGCAATGCAGATGGAAGCGAGCATGGCGGACATGGCCTCGGGAATTTTTGCAAGGTCAATGGCGAGAAAGTGAGAGAGCACATTGCCTGCGTTGCCCAGCCGCTGTGCAAACTTCGCAAGATTCAAATCCAGCATAACGATGCAGACAAGAAAGAGAGCCACTGCCAGCACGGTGATGAGACACGCCCTCAGCTTGTCAGCTTTTGTAGATATATGTATTCTTTGTTTCATTTCCATGAAATATAAACCTTCCTTCCCCTGCTGCTAAGCAATGTGCCGTCGGAGCTTGCTCGTCCCCAATTCTGTGAGCACAATCATGACAATGAGAACTATAATAAGTGCAAAGGCCTCCCTGTACTTAAACAGCCGTATATTCGTCTGAATCATAATGCCAATGCCGCCTGCGCCGACCATGCCGAGAATCACAGAGGCACGAATATTGATTTCAAAGGAAAAGAGCGTCCAATTTAACCACGAGGGGATGAATGCGGGTATTACGCCGTGGAAAAGTATTTGCATATAGGATGCGCCGCAGGACTTGAGCGCTTCAAGCTTGGCGTCTGCAATTTCATTGAGGGATTCGGCATAGGAGCGGGATAAAAAGCCGAGTGTGGCAAAGATGAGTGAAATCAATCCGACCATATTCCCGATGCCGAAAATATAGACAAGCAACGCCGCCCACACCAGAAACGGCACATTGCGCAAAAAGGACATGAAGAACAAAACGACTGTGCGAAGCCAACGAATCGGATTTGTTTTCGGAGAGAGCAACAGGCCGAAAACAAACGCCAGAAATGCGGAAATATATGTTCCCATTACAGCAAACAAAACCGTCTGAAAAATGAGCGGGATATAGCTTCGCACGACAGCGAAATTCGGCGGCAGAAAATTTTCCGCAAAAAACTTGAAGAAAGCAGGAATTCCCTCCGCCGCCGCAATTATGCTGATATCAGCCGCTGTGAATGCAAGGACAATAGCCGCCAGCAAGAAGGAGAGTGTCGTCCACACCTTCCACTTCGGCACGTTTGAAAGCGATATTGGGCGTTCTTTGTGCTCATGCATACGCCACGCTCCTGTCATCCACCTCCACCGTTGCCGTTTTCAGCACCATCTGTTCCTCTTTGCCCTCGTAAATACCGGCGATAATCTCATCAGTCAAGGCAAGGGGGGTGCCGTCAAAAACAATTTTTCCGCTTTTGATTCCAATGATGCGGCTGGCATATCTTTTGGCATACGCCACTTGGTGCAGGTTCACAATGCAGGTCAGGTTCTTCTCCTCTGTGATTGCCTTGATTTGATCCATGACAACATCTGCGGACTTCGGGTCAAGAGAAGCAATCGGCTCGTCTGCAAGCAGTAGCTTGGGATTTTGCATGATGGCACGGCATATGCCAACCCGCTGCATCTGCCCGCCGGAGAGGGCATCCGCCCGCTTGTACACCTGTTCTGACAGCCCAACCTTGTTGAGCAGCGCAAGCGCCTCGACCTTATCGCTCTCCTCGTATAGCCCAAACAGGCTTTTCGCTGCATTCATCTTTCCCAGACAGCCATAAAGCACATTTTTGATGACATTGACACGCCCGACAAGGTTATAGTGTTGGAATATCATACCGATGCCGGAGCGCTGCTGTCTGAGCTGTGCGCCCTTGAGCTTTTCCATATGTACACCGTCGAAAATAATCTCGCCTTCAGTGCTATCTATCATGCGGTTTATGCAGCGAATGAAAGTGGATTTTCCTGCACCCGACGGCCCGATGACAACGACGAACTCTCCGGCCGTGAAGGACACATCCACACCTCGCAGAGCATAAACGCCCCTCTCATAGCATTTTGTCAGATTTCTTACATCCAAGATTACATTATCCACGCTCACTCACTCCTCAATCTTCAAAAGACTTACCATTTCGTACACCACATCGTAATCAGACCCGTGAGCCTCAATAAAGCGTGTATTCGGATTTTGGTAAAACTGCTCAAAGAACACGGGGTCGTCATAGCCGAGGTAGAAGCTTTTGATAGCATCCTTCAAATCCTGCGGCAAATCCTTGCGCATAATATAGCATGCGCTGGGGATGATGTCTGTTTCGCCGACGATTTTGATATCCTCCTCTTTCACAAGGCCTGCCTTCGTCATGCTGTCAAGAATTTGCAAAGCTACGGCCGCCGCATCATAATCGCCCATGACAACGCCCATGACGCTGGAGTCATGCTTGCCTGAGTACGTGACTGTTTTGAAAAAATAATCGGGGTTCTCCAATTGGTCGGTGTCGAGCCCCAAATCCACAAGCAGCTTTGCTTTCGGGTAAAGATATCCAGACAAGGACGCCGGGTCAACAAAGGCAAAGGTTTTTCCTTGCAGGTCTGCCACGCTGTTGATATCATCTCGGTCGCTTTTGGTGACAAATACCGTCTTGTAGGGAATTGTTCCCTCCGTGCCCGTGGTAACAAGCGGCTCAATATCAGCCAGCCGCTCGGCTTGATAATAGCTCATGGGGCTCACAAGCAGGATGTCTAGCTTGCCGCTTTTCATCGCCTCAATGCCCACGGCATATTCGAATGCCTCAATGAAATTGACCTTGATTCCCAGCTCGGCTTCCATCGCCTGCATGAAGGTGTCATTTTTATGGGCCGCATCCGGGTTGCCCTCGTCGGGCATCAGCACGATTGTGATTTCTGCCGGCCAGTTTCTCTCTGCCGATGCCGGCGTTACCTCGGCGGGGGTCGCCTGTGCGGCAGGGGGAGTGCTCACCGGCGCAGCTTGATTGGAGCATGCAGCAAGCAGGATGGCTGCAAGCACTACGGGCAGAATCATCTTTCTGAAGCAATTCATTGTTGTTTACTCTCCTTCATTATGTAAGGCACACGCCTTATTTGAACAAGTATTTTGCTGTATCCTCGAAAAGAGTACTCCTTTTTTGTAGCATCTGTATCAGTACACAGTAAAAAGTATGTAAATAATTCATGCTATACAGCAAGGAAATAAAATTCCCGATCACACCAACACTTTTTGCGAAAAAAGCCTCGCTTTTCGAACATGTCGTCGAAAAGCGAGGCCTATTCATGTTTTTTGATACCCTGCTACGCTACGCCTTTGGATTTGGAAGCGGACACTTCACAGCTCAGCTTTTATCTACCGCCCCTGCCGCCACAGCAGAAAGAGCATAACCCCGTTGTGCCCCAGCAGTGCCACCGCAGCTTGCGGCGAAGCCTCCCCCAAACCACAAAAAATCGGGTTCAGCAAGAACAACGGCGCTGCGCCAACTGCCCCCGTTGCGCAGAATCCCGCCAGAGCGCTCAAGAGCAAAAGCAGCAGCGGTGCCGCCAGTATAATCCGTCCTTGACTCTGTCCCGCAGCAGCTGCAAGGCTCACCGCCAGTGCCGCCCAAAGAGCCGTCAGCCCCAGAGAAGCCAGTTGCCCCCGACCCGCCGCAGACGGAATCAGCCAAAGCAAAAGCAAAAACGCCGCCAGCTGCAACAAAACAGCCGCCATCACGTAGAGAAAGCTCGATTTCCCTCGAGCATAAATACCCGCAAGAATCCCCTGTTGCCGCTCTCTTGCCAGCGTCGAGAGACCCACGGCCATGCAGAGGGCTGCCAAAAAGCTCTGCAACGTCGGCGCTACAATCCGCCCCAGAGGACTGGTGCTCACGGCAGTCGCAGCGGTCTCTGTCCAACGAATCTCCGGCTCGAATGTCAACCCTTGACTCCAATAATATTCTATATTTTGCCTGTGCTGTTCCCGCTGCTCCTGCGCAAAGGGGCGGCCGTGGGCTTCGTAGACCTGCGCCAAGAAGTTGAGCCCTCCCTCTGTCACAAGCAGCCGCATGACCTCGGCGGAAACCGTTTCCGACAGGAGCTTTGCGGCGATGCTGTTGTCATTATAGTACGCCGAAAGCAGGCCCTGCTTCTTCCCCGCCAGAACTTCGGTCTCAAACCCCGACTCAATGACGAAAAGCGCACTCAGCCCCTGCCGCATCAGCAACGCCTGCGCCTGCGTCAAGTCATCCTCCCCCGGCGAGTTGCGCACTTCCAGTAGCGCTGACTCCTCCAGCCGTGCCCGCAGCAGCGCCGATGCGGCGCTGCTATCCCGATCAATGAGCATGATTGGAATCATGTTGGGGCGGGAAAATTGCGGGGAAAACAACTGCTGCGTCAAAGCAATCAGCGCCACAAACAGCAGCGGAAGCAGCAGCCATTGTGGTTGCCGCAGCATCCAGCGCAGGCGGTGTTTTAGGAACAAAAGAAGCTCTCTCACAAACCGCCCTCCTCTCGCCGATGCCCCACTTTCATTGCGATAACAACCATCACAGCGACATGCAAAAAGCAAACTGCATACAGATGCGGGGGCAGGCTCTGCCCCGTGAAGAGTCTTGTCAACGCCCGATGCCAAACTGCATGGGGCAGCACATCGCTCAAAAGCTGCGGCGCACCGCCTGCAAACAAATAAATATGAGGAATCAGCGCACCTGCCAGCACCATGCCCACAAGATGCACCCCCATGATGAGGGCTGCCGCACCCTGCTCCCGGCTCAATTGCATAACGGCATGGCTCATCGCACAGACATAGAGGGCAAACGCCGACACAAGGCACAGCGCCACAGCACTATTTTCGGTTGAGGCACCGCAAAGCCCTGCAATTACAAGCGCCAACGTCCCGCCGAAAAGAGCCAGCAGCGCAGATGAAGCCGCCAAATCAGCGCCCGCCAAAAGCGCATACGGCCAGCCCAGCGCCCGCATCCGACTCGACAGCGCCGAACGAGCCGCCTGTCCCCGCCGATAAAGGTGATAGAGGCTCAAAGCGCAGAGAAACAGTAGCAGAACCGAGCTCATGTAGTGGGCAAAAATTCCACCCCGCCACGGGCTAAGCGTTTCGCTCGTAAAAACAGCATTTCGATTCAAGGCCTCGCCGATTAAAACCAGCATTTCCCGGTTAAATTGCCGCTCTAGCTCCGCCTGCTCCAACTCCAATTCCGCCAGTCCCTGATAGACGCCGTAAAGGCTGTTTTGCACGGCGCTCATGAGGTAAACACCACTGTGAACCGCTTCCTCCACAATGCTTGCTCCGAACGGCAGCGCATCGTTGAGCACAACCTCTAACGGCCGGAACTGCCCGCTCTGCACGCTCTCCACAAAACCGGCGGGCACAATCACCGCTGCGCAGACTGCATGCTCCGTCAACAGCGCCTCTGCCTCCGTCCGGCTGGCGGGAATCAGCACCAGCCCCTCTGCCACAGAGGGGGCACTCTCGATGCCGGAGAGCACAAGGCGGGTGTAAAAGCTGTCCTCCTCGTCCACCAGAGCCACCTGTAAAATACCCGTGTCCTGCCGCCCTTCCAGATAGGCCTGCGCCAGAGGCCGCACCGCCAGCACCCCGCCCAAGGCCAGCGCCAGAGCGCAGAGGAGGAGCAGTCCGTCACGAAGCGCACTGCGCAATTCCTGCCAAAATGCCTTGAAAAAGCTGCCCATCTTCATTGATTTTCCTCAAAAAAAGTATCGGCCTCTCCAAAATAGGTACAGCGCCCCTGCTCCAAAAACAGCACAAAGTCCGCCAGCTGACGAGCCTCTTCTCTCAAATGGGTGATGTAAATCATCGTCTTATTCGCCTGCTTGAGCGCAGCAAGGACGTCCAAAACCACATCTCTGGTCTTTGCATCCACATGCGCCGTTGGTTCGTCGAGAAACAAAATTTCCGGATTTCGAAACAGGCTCACGCAGAAATTGAGCCGCCGCTTCATCCCGCCGGAGAGCTTGCGCACCAAAGTTTTCTCCTCATTCGATAAACCAAACTGCTGTGCAAGCGCCAACACCCTCTCTCGCTGCTCGTCGGCGGAAAGCCCGCTCATATCCGCCCAAAAGCGGAGATTGTCCCCCACGGAGAGCTCTTCATACAGCGCCGGCTCCTGCGGCACATAACCCATCATCCGGCGCAGCAGGCGGGGGCTGAGCAGCAAATCCAAATCGCCGTAGCGCAAACTTCCGCCATCGGGCGGCAGCATGGTCGCAAGGATTTGCAGAAGCGTTGACTTTCCCGCTCCGTTATCGCCGAGAATCACCAGCGTTTTCCCTCTCGGCAGACAAAACGAGATATCTTGCAGCACAGTTTTATTTCCATAGTGCTTGCGCACGCCTTTTGCCTCAAACATCCCTGCGCCTCCTCTCTTGATATGGAAGAACCTTGTTTCTCTGCGCAACGCAAGCTTTGCGCACACAGTTGAAACAAGGCCTTTCCCACTCCGCACCGAAGCCCGGAAATTTTATGCTAAATTAAAAGTTCATCAAAATGCTGTAGAGACTTCCCATGTCAAGCTCGGAGAGCCTTGTCGTCACAGCGGGCACAGTCACGCCGCCGGCGAACTCAGACATGCGCCAGCTCCCTGTCGCAACATAGGGAATATCAACGCTTGCCAATACATCCCCGCCATCCAGCCGCAGGGTAAAGGCGAAGGTAACTCCGCCGGAGGAAAGCTTAAAGTTATTGTCGCCGCCCTTGGTGTCCCAGTCGATATTTGCGCTGATGGACTCGCCTGCGCCGTAGGAGTTATCTGTCACAAGAATATCACTTGTGAAGTGGCTGGCGTTCACATGGCTGCCTTTCATGGAAAAGCTCATCAGCTCTGTGCCGTTTTCAATCATGCGCACAGAAATGTTGTCCAGATAGTATTTCTCGCCGGTGGCAGAAACCACAATCTGTGCAGTTTCGCCGTCGGCCTTCACAATGCAGCTGAAAGAAACAATCACGTTTTTGATTACCTTGAACTCATAAGTGAAACTGCCGTCCTCTTTGGCCAACTCCTTCAGCTCTGCCTCCAGCATGTCCAGCTGCATCAAGTAGTCCTCATAAGTATCGCCATATGCGTTCATGCTCGCAGTCATCTCAAAGTAGTTTTTCATGACCTCTGTTTTCCGCAGCCAGGGAATCAATTCCTTCGAGCACCAGTCGCTAAACGTTTTCGTATCCATGCTCAACGTCATCACATCGCAAGACTTTGCGGCGGAGCCGATGGTAATTTCACCGGTGCTCTGCTCAAAGGTCGCTGTATCAAGGAAGGATTTATAGAGTGCCTCTACCTCTTTTTTGAGCTCTTCTTGCATTTGCGTATCTTCTTCGGCCAGACCGGAGTAAGCAACATCAAAGTTGTTCAAGGCTTCCAGCGTCGGTTCTGTCGGCATACCATTTTTCGTAAAGAATGCGTTGATTTCATCGCCCAGCATAGCCGTGGGCGCTTCCACCACCAGAAGCTCGCCGGCGCTAAACACAAGCTTGTCATCACAGAAAAACGCCGCCAAAGACATGGGGAGCATGGGGGATTCAACACCCAGGCTGAGCACCTTGCCCACTTTGTCGTTGATCATGGTAGCGGTGCCGTATCCTGTCACATCAAACAGGTTCATGGACGAGCCTTCGCCAATTTCGCTCATCCGGCTGAACACCTCGTTGCCACTGACAAAGAGCGCCATTTCCTCGCTGTATACCTTCCCGGACTCCTCAAGGGCGGCAAAAAGCGCATCCTTTCCTCCCGCCTTTTTCCCTCCAAAGACAATTGCAAGAATAATCCCGACAACGACTATCACTGCCACGACTGCAAGGGCAACCACCGGCTTTTTCTTTGCGGGCGGCTCCGGGTTTGAAAAAGTAGCTGAACCACTGGTCTCTGCGCCCGAGCACGTTGCGCAGACTCCATTTTCGTCCATCATTTTTCCGCAAGTTTCACAATTCATAATAACTATCCTCTCTCATTCTTCGTCGTACTTCTTTTTGTATTTTTTCCGATAAACATAAAAAGAAGACGCATTTTCCCCCTCGTTCAAAAGCGTGCTTCCCCTTCGGCTTTTATTATAACGTTTTTTCTACTAAACTGTCAAGAAAAAGCAAATATCATATCAAAAAATCCTTACGGAACACTAAGTTGTAAAACGCCGGGGTCGTTTGAGGCGGCGGATTTGCAAAAGGAGCCACCAAGTTGGTGACTCCTTCTCTTTTTTGTTTTGATAGCAATCAAAATCAAACACTCCGTGGGCTCGCTATAGCACCATTACTATGCTGACTTTAACCCTCCTGCCATAGAATCCTTTCAAGTCGGTAGCGCTTCATGCGGTATAACATGCGGTTTAGTTTTTGTTACGGAGCCCGTCTATCATCACGGCAGCGAGCAAGAGCGCTCCTTTTGCTGCAATTTGCCAGAAGGACTGAACGTTCAAAAGCGCCATACCGTTGTTCATTATACCAATAATAAGCACGCCCAGAAAAGTTTTGCGCACACTTCCGAAGCCCCCCGCCAGGCTCGTGCCACCCAAAAGAACGGCCGTAATGGCATCCATAGGATAGGACTCGCCGATATTAGGCAGAGCAGCACCTCCGATACCAATGACAATAATACCTGCAATAGATGCCATAAACCCCGATATTACAAATAGGGCTATACCGACCTTGTTTATATTTATGCCAGCTAATCTCGCAGCGGCTCTGTTTCCTCCGCTTGCGTAAATATGACGTCCAAAAACCGTCTTTTGGGATATGAACTCAAAAACAACAAAGCTGGCTATTAGCACTATGATTGAAACCGGAATTCCTACCCATGATGCTCTGCCCAAATATACAAGACCGGGCACATCAATAAAATAGGCCAACCCATCCGTCAGCACAAAACATAAACCCCGCACCACATTCATCATACCCAATGTAACAATAAATGGTGAAAGATTGAACTTTACGATAATAAGTCCGTTCAAAAAGCCTACTCCCACGCCAATTGCTATGCCAGCCAACATGCCGATATACCAAGGATACCCATTGATTACCACCAGGTTTGCTTGAATGCTGCCGGTCATAGCCACAATGGCACCAACCGTTAAATCCGGCCCTCTGCCAATAAGTGCTAACGTCATTGCCGTGGCAATGATGCCGATCACCGATACGGAAGTAAGAACATTTGTAAAGTTGCGCGGATTAAGGAAATGCGGCGAAGCGATTGAAAAGTATATAAACATACTGATAAGAATAACAAACAAGCCTGAACTGCTAATTAAACTCCTCGGATTTTTTATACGGTCTTTCGTCTCAAGTAGTTTACTCTGAAACATCTTTTTCGCCTCCAAAATGTAGAAATTTCGCCACTGCATGTTTCATCAAAACATCCTGATTCGCTTCTTCTATCGGCACTTCTGCGACTACTTCACCTTCGCACAACACATGTATACGATCAGATATACCTAAAACCTCGGGCAGCTCTTGAGAAAAAATCAATATTGCGATTCCCTCCTCTGCCAGTTCCTCAAGGAGTTCGTAAATCTCTACTTTCGCTCCCACGTCTACGCCGCGTGTCGGCATATTCAGTATCAACAGCTTAATGTCATTGCTGAGCCACCGGGCAATCATAGCCTTTTGCTGATTGCCGCCGCTCAACGAGGCAATCAACTGTCGTTGCGTGTTACATCGGATGCTTAGTCGGTCAATCCATTTTGCGGTTATTTCCTGTTCTGCTTTCTTTTTTGTAAAAATACCCGCTGTAGCAAGCTTTTTAATCGCTGCCAACGTAACATTTACTTGCAAATTCATCCCCGGTATCAAGCCTTCTTCCTTCCTGTCATCGCTCACATACCCAATGCCCTTTGCATTTGCCTGACGCAAGTTTTCTACTTTCAGTTCTTCTCCTCGAAGCTGCATTTTACCGGCAATCAAAGGGATATCACCAATTATCGCTTTGCAAATTTCTTCCTGCCCAGCGCCCATCAAGCCAAAGAATGTAACAATCTCACCCTTGCGGATATGAAAGCTTATCTCTTTGATTCGGTTATTTACATGCAGTCCTTTGGCTTCAAAAATTATTTCACCGGGTTCTTTGCGATGCCTGGGATAGAGATCTTCCAAATCACGACCTACCATCATTTTCACCAGAATATCGTCAGTCGCATCCTTGGTGTCAAGTGTTCCAACCGTCTTGCCATCACGCAATACAGTGATGCGGTCAGACAAAGCGAATTGCTCCGATAGCCTGTGCGTGATAAGGATGATGGCAATACCCTTATCACGAAGGCTGCGTATGATATTAAACAAGTTGTCTGTTTCTTGATCGCTCAAAGCCGCTGTCGGCTCATCCATTATAAGTATGCGTGCTTCTTTGCTCAGTGCTTTGGCAATCTCTACCAGTTGTTGCTCCGCAACCGATATTTCACTCACTAGTTTTCGAACATCAACATCCACACCCATTTCGGCAAGCAGCGTTCGAGCACGATTGTTCATCTCTTTCCAATCTACCAATCCGCTTTTTTTGCACGGCAAATTTCCAATGCAGATATTCTCAGCTACTGTAAGCGTCTTTGCCAAATTGAATTCTTGATATATCACACGTATACCCAATCCAAGCGAATCAGTTGGGGTGCGTATGATAACCGGATTATCCTCATACAGCAGTTCTCCGCTGTCCATTGAATAATCCCCGGACATAATCTTTATTAATGTAGACTTACCGGCGCCATTTTCTCCTAGCAAACCGTGTATTTCTCCGGCTCTTAAATCAAAGCTCACGTCACGCAACACATGGGCGCTACCAAAAGATTTATTTATATTCTTTGCTGCAATAATATTGCCCAAGTCTTCACACTCCCAACACATTTGTTTTTGCTTAACCCTTACCTATATCCGCCGAACCACACTTAAAGGTGTGGTTCGGCGGTTTAATGCTATCTGACTCAGAAAGAAATAACGAGGACGTATTTCTCTCATAAGCCTAAAGCCATGACATCTCCGTGCCAAGACGCCTTGACTCATTTTAAGAGTTGTATAATATATAGGCAGATTAACGTTTGTTCTACTGTTGCGGGTATTTTACATCCACATTTTCGGGCAAGAGCAGCTCATAAGGCGCATTGATAACTTTTGGAATTTCCGTTCCATTGTCAAGCAGCTCGATAACATGTGACAAAATTGCCGGCCCAAAAAGAGCCCAGTTCATGTCAATGCTTCCGATAATAATGCCATCGGGATCTTTCAACATATCAAGCATCTGCATACTCAGACCGTTGCTCACAAGCAAGCCATCTTCAACACGGTCAGCGCCTCTAAGGGCAGCCAACATACTTGCCGTTACATCGTCGGAGTGTGTCCAGCCAATGAGCTTTTTGTCATTGGGAAGGGTCATCAATATATCGGCTGTTCTTTGAAAGGCTACCTCAGTGCTTCCGGTAGAGCTTGTCTCAACATATTCGACATTCGGGAATACTGACCTTACGCCATCAATCGCACCTTGCGTACGTGTAAGGAATACTCCGCCCGCCTCAAGGAAACCCATGCTTACAAAAACGCACTCTTCTTCGGTCCAGCCTTTGTCCACGGCTGACTGAGCTAAGGCTTCCGCCGCCAAGTATGCGCTGTCGTAGTTATCATCGTTTGAGAAGAAAAGAGAGGCCTCTGTTCCGTCTGCTGCAATCGCTGCGGTTGCAATTGTCAAAACAGGGATGCCTGCTGCTGTCAACTTATCCATAAGCTGAGGATTGGACGCAATATCATTGGTATAGAGAACGTAGAAATCAACGTCACCGGCTGCTATAGCCATGTCAACATTGGCATTCATCTTTATCGGGTCTAGTTCATTGTCCATAACCCATAGATCAATGCCTAATTTCTCGGCTTCCGATACAAAACCTGCTTCAATTTCTCTGGCAACCGGATTTAAGCCATTAAACATAGTAAAAACGACTCTGTGTGGTTTTTCGGGAGCAGCAGGAACAGGGGTGGCAGGCGTAGAATCGACAGTGGCAACAGGAGCGGCAGGTGCAGGAGTGGGAGTACTGCTACCGCAAGCGACCAGGCTCAACATCATTACAGAGACCAGAGACAAAGCTAAAAATTTTCTAAGTTTCATCATTAAGACTCCTTTTCATCATTCAGTTTACTGCGAATAAAAATATATTGTAACCCCTTCACATAACATGCGGACGATTGAGCCTCGCACCGCACGTTATGCAAGTCATTACACTGTTTCTATTTTTTCTTTTCCATCAGCTCTAATACAACATTATCCTTTACAACGAAACAGATAATAGCATCACCCAAATCAATTGGCTCCACAATCACTTGTGCGCCTTTTGCTGCTTCTTCGATGGAGTCCACTTCAAACGCAATATGAGGGTTGAATTGCATTACTTCCGGAAATGGAGTTCCGTCTTGAAAGCGAATGTATTCCATAGCAAAATCGCTATGCTCCGGCTCTACCTTGTAAATTTTCATCGGCTCCACATATATTTCATTTGGTCTGATTTTTGTGGTAGGTACTCCAATATGTAAGAATTTATGGCTCATTAAATACAGTCCCTCTCTTATCTTTTTTTAGTATCTAAATAGAATTCATACGCTCTCTTGTCATCCATTCCGCCGTGCACAATAGCGCTGACGGCTTTTGCCATTGCGACAGGGTCTTCTGCCTGGAATATATTTCTGCCCATGTCTACACCGCGTGCGCCTTGCTTCATTGCGCTGTGAGTCATTGTTAGAGCTTGCTGCTCAGGCAATTTTTTGCCTCCCGCCATAACAAGTGGCACAGGGCAGGTGTTCACGACAGATTCAAAATCCTCGCAATGATACGTTTTTACAATTTGCGCTCCGAATTCAGCCAGCATGCGTGTTGCAAGTTGGAAGTATTTGGTGGTGCGTTCCATCTGCTTCCCCACCGCCACAACACCCAGCACCGGAATTCCATAGTCCATTCCTGCGTCTACGGCATCGCAGATATTGCCGATTGATTGAATTTCATCCGGCGAGCCGATAAATGCTTGAACAGCGAGGCACGCCGCATTCATGCGAACTGCATCCTTTATACTCACGGCGATTTGCTCTTTGCTCATATCTTCCGCCAAAACAGAGCTTCCGGCCGAACAGCGCAACGCAACAGCCTTGCCCGTTGCTGGACTTATGCTACTTCGCAGGGCTCCTCTCGTTGCCATAAAAACGTCAATGTCGTCATACAGCGGAGAAACTGCAAGATCCAGTCTTTCCAGACCGGTCGTCGGCCCCATGATATATCCATGGTCGAACGCCAGCATGACCGTGTTCCCGCTTTTGGGGTTGAAAATACTGGACAACCGCGCCTTCATCCCCCAGTCGTAATGGTCAGCCCCCTTCACATGAAACCCTCCGGTGCAAACTTGATTGTTGGAAGCATGCGCAAGTTGCTCGTTATAGCCGTCAATATCAGGCATAATACCTCAACCTCCTTATTAAAAGTTAGATTTTTTATCGCTTGAGATATGGTGTGTTGCAAGGGGCATCCCACAGCCTCAGCAATTCGTCATCCATACGTGCCATAAACATCTGGAATCCGGCCTGCTCCTGTACCGTCAACATTTCACCAACATAGTTTGCCACAATTTCAATATTCTTCTCTTTCAAAAGCTGCTCGCAACGACGATACACTATGAATAATTCCATCAGCGTGGTGGCACCCGTTCCGTTGAGAATCAGCATGCTCTTTTCTCCTGATTTGATGGACAAATCGTTTAACAATCCATTTATCATAATTTCAGCAGTTTCATCAGCGCTCTTCAGCGATTGTCTTCCACCGCCACCTTCGCCGTGCTGCCCCATACCGATTTCCATCTCGCCTTCTCCCAAATCAGCAAGCATACTGCCGGTCGAAGGGTGAGTTGCACCGCTTGCCGCTACGGCAAGGGTTGCCATGTTATCAGCAAAGCGTTGGGTAATGGTTGCTACTTCTTCTAAAGATTTACCTTCAGCAGCAGCCGCCCCCGCAATTTTATAAGTTGGAACACATCCAACAAGACCTCGGCGGTCATCCGCATTTTCACGCGGCGCATTGGAAATATCTTCTTGCGTAACAACTTTTATTACATTGAGACCTTCCTTTTTTGCTTGTTTCATAGCCATGTTCCCTGTCAGCATATCGCCTGCGTGGTTGAGCACAATAAAAAGTACACCTTTGCCTTTATCTGCCATTTTGATGGCTTCAAAGCATGCTTGAGGGCCGGGAGCCGAAAAAACATCTCCAACGACTGCAATATCCGCCATTCCCTCGCCTACGAAACCGCAAAGAGCCGGTTCATGTCCTGAGCCGCCCAGAGTTACGATGGTTACCCGATTTGCGTCCTTCAGCTTTTTGTTTACTACAATGTTATCCGGCAACAGAGAAACCAGATTTCCATGTGCAGCCGCAAATCCTTCCAGAAGTTCACTGGTTAAGTTTTCGGGAGCATTGATAAATTTTTTCAATTGTAAAACCTCCTCTATTTTTATTTATTTTAGCCCCTCATAGAGGCCTTGGAACAAAATTGATGTACTGAGAGCTCCTGCGTCGGGTGTGCCGATGGTTTGATCTCCGTAGCTGCGAGCACGGCCAAATTTGGACGCAATACTCTGTGTATACTCTGCACCTTGAGCTGCCGCTTTAGCTGCGGCTTCTAAAATTTCCGAAACTTCTCCGGTCGAAGCAGTTGCCGCTTCCACAGCAGGGATAAGCGCATCCATCATCGTTTTATCTCCCACTCTGGCACGGGTTATATCAGAAATTTCCGAGAGGCTTCCTTGCAACATTTTTTTCAACAATGCCCCGTCAATTTCTGTTTCATCCCCAAGAGGCTCGGCCAATCCGGCAACCAGCGTACCGTACAATGGCCCCGCACTTCCGCCATTAATCCCCATGATATTTTCGCCCAGTGCTTTGATAAATTCCCGGATGCTTTCTTCGCCCCAGTTTTGCACATCCTCAATGACAATGTGCGAAATTTTACCGATGGTTATTCCATGATCTCCATCCCCAAAACGCGAATCAATCTCACCGAGCAACGCTGTGTGTTGCTGCCATAAATCAGCCGTATTCAACAGCATGGCAGAAAAAACTTTTTTATTAATTAACATATGTAACCCTCCTTGCGACGATACGGTAACCTTTGTTCTAATGATATACCGCGGCATTCATATTGTCAATACACAAGAAAAAATACGGCTCAATGCACAAAATCAGAACAAAAAAATGTACATAATTAACAAAACGCATTCTTGCATTTTAATCAAGAAGTAACATTTGTAACTTATTTTGAGCAGATAATACCATGCTCTATTATGAGATTGCAGAAAAGCTTATATAACTATGAGCATAAAAAAACTCCCTTTGATTGAGGCCGAGAGAAGGCTTCATAGGTTGCCTCAAAATCAAAAGAAGATATTCAACTAAACAAAAGTATATAACCATGTCAAAAGGCATCGATGTAAAATAAAAACAGGTGCCGGTTTGGAATAAGGCACCTGTCTTTATAATTTTTTCTACTTTGGCTAGGGGCTTTGTCCGCTTTTCTGGGTGCAGTTCGCAAAGGGGGGGGGGCTCATTAATTAATCCTTTTCATCTGAATCTAATGTGGGAGTTTTTGCGCCAACAGGAAGCGATTTCAAAACTTGACTCGCAAGATTTTCTCTGGCTATAATATGAGAAAATATCCCTGTGCGCAACGCACCTGCCAGAGCTTTCGCCCCCACACTTGCAGAGCAAATCCCGATTACATTCTGACATTTTTCCAACAAAGGGATCGGTATTTGAATCGTGCAGTCAGACTCAGACTGGATAATTTCGCCTTCCTCGTTATAATAATAAGCAATCAACTGGCCCACCGCTTTATGCTTTGTCAGAAGGTTTCCATACCGTGCAACAGAAGCAAAATCCGGGGTCGAGGGATAGTTTCCTATATTCACAAGTGCGATATCAAGCTGCTCCCACTCCTTTAGCATCGCCTTGTAATGTTCTGTTTTCCTCAGTAAATCCAAATCCTGCTGCGTTTCTGCAAATGCGGGAATGTGCAGATAATGCGGCGTTGCCTTGGTGTGCTGAGCAACAATGCGCACATTTTCATTGGAGTGATAGTTTCGGATTGTAACACCACTGTTGCCCACCATCGGGCAAACGCTCGAGATAACGCCCTGTTCAGGAGCGTCCTGCTCAATGAATTCTACAAAATTGCCCACAATATTTCCCCACCCGATACTAAGGCGTCCGCCACCCAGCTGTCTTATACACTGCATAGTTGCCTGCGCAAGTGAGAGGTTTAGCATGTGAACATCTTGAAGCTCTGGTACGAAGCTCCCACCTTTAATCCCAAAAGCCGTTTTTACTTGTTTTAGCAAGACATCGTCTTCTTGACTGAAGGAGTGAATTTTTACTTCAATTATACCCAGCTGGCGTGCTTCCTGCATCATGCGGCTCACCAATGGGCGAGAAATGCCCATTATAATCGCTATTTCAGCCTGTGTCTTATTCTGTTCATAATAAAGTCTGGCGACCCGCTCCAACCTTTGCGTCTTCACGCTCAGAGTATTCATTGCTATTCCCCCCTAATATGGTTATTGTCACGACTTTTTAACTTTATCACAAAACACTTACGAGCGCAATATGCTCTTTGGATGGTACTGCTCCTTCACAAGGATTAAGGCATGATTCATTTAGCGAACGCAACAGCTGTCAACACCAATCTTACTGTCAACGGCAGGAAGAAAATGCAGATTTATGGCAGTTAAATTATGTAGTTTAATGGCAGCGAGGCAATACATGAAAACTATGAACTACTGAGCATTCTGCTCGAACAGGGTATTTGCGATGTGCTGTTTCTGCTTCATAAACTCCCTGCGCTCCTTGAGTCGGTAGCTCTCGCCCTTGATGTTAATAAC
>JGI994J12354_10001397_pt1 | contig 24379 bp, 18 predicted proteins | sample IntmicLarv3ML3BL_FD_12354 | JGI IMG/M metagenome (IMG submission 12354)
GAAAATGAGTTCTCACGTGGTTTTGGCAATCACATAAATGGTATTGAAAGTTTTTGGGGATATGCCAAACATAGACTGGTAAAGTTTAAAGGTATTGCACGGGATAAGTTTAAGCTTTATCTAAAAGAAACAGAGTTTCGGTTTAATCATCGGGGACAAGATTTAAACCGTATATTGCTCAAGGAATTTAGGCGAAACCCTCTTTAAGTTAAACAGTTGTTTTACCCCGGATTTATTCGTAAAAAAAGTTCACAACTTTTTTCACTAATAAATCACGAGTAAAATTTGTTCTTATCTGGGGAAGTCCCTTTATTTAAACTAAGCTTAGTTAAAATTTGCCGTAATTATATGCCTCATCGTACATAGCCAAAATGTTCTCAACAGGGCTTACCGGCTGAATATTATGACACGGCGCGAGAATATACCCTGTGTGGTCGGAGGCGAGCGCGTCAATACAGTCTCGTACCTCTTTACGCACTTCATCAGGAGTGCCAAATGGCAATACAGATTGGTTATCAATGCCACCGTGGAAACAGATTTTCTTTCCAAAATCCGCCTTTAAACCTTCAATCTCCATGCCCGGACAATTATGTTGCACAGGGTTTAAAATATCAATTCCAAGCTCCACCAAATCAGGCAAAAATGGACGCATTGCGCCGTCATCATGGTGAAAAACTTTAATATTAAACTCTTTTGCAAGGTCAATGAATCGTTTCACGTGCGGTTTATAAAATTCTCTGAAAATGTCAAGCGAAATAATAGTACCATGCTGACTGCCGTAGTCGTCTGTAACCTGTGTGATATCAATTAACCCGTCCCAAGTTTCGAACATTTTACGGTGATAATCATAAAAACAGTCGCTGATTTTGTTTAGCAGATGATGCGTAAAGTCAGGGTCATCATAAGGGTCGATGAGAGACTGCTCCAGCCCGCGGAGGAGGTTGTGAAAGTAAAAAATAGCCATATACCCGGCTGTTGTGGCTTGTGTTTCACGCGCTGACTTGAGATGATCTATCATGCAGTCGTAGTCGTAATACTCAGCTTTTTGCCAAAATGGATACTTTTCCAAATCATCGATGGTTACAGCATATTTTAACGGCGCTTCGGTCTGCTCGCTATAATCTCCGCTACCGTAATTTATGCCTCTGTAAACTATTCCCCATTGGTCGATATGCTCATTTTCAGCAACCTTTGGCAGCTCAGGGCCTATATATTTACCACCTGCTCCGGCAAGACCGTCAATATGCAGCTCCTTTCGCATAGTTTCGTGGTCTTTATAAATGGCGAGAAGTTTATTTGAAACTTCCGGCGTTGCCCAAATATCTGTCGGCACTCTGTCAACCGGCAGATGGTTTATAGCTGCTAATATTCTCTCACGTGAGTTCATTATGTTTCTCCGTTTTTTTTATTATGATGCTTTATATTATACCATAATTCATTCCCTTTTTCCATTTTACTTTTAAGTTTTTCAAAGTTTTTTTGCAAAACAAACATAACAGGGCGAAGTTTTTTTGGATTGATAAGCTGTAAGGGATATAATTTTGCGGTAACCGCATGGCTCGTCTACAAATTATAGTTCTGAACCCTATAAAACAGGGGGGGTGTCTACCACATTCAGCTTCCATAACTAAAAAAAGCGACTTCACCTGATGTTTTAAGACCCCGAAATATAATCGTTGGAACAGAGACTGATTTAAGTAATGACGAAACCAGCAGTTACCAATAATATTATACCACAAAATCGTGGTGTTTGTAAATTACGCACATCGAATTTGTCGATAAATCGCACAAAGTAAGTGATAATATTTGAAAAAACGAGCAAAAACCGCTAAAGGTATGCTACATCTATTTCATTACCTTGAGCAAAACTATCAGCATAAGAACCCTGTGTTGTAAAAATCGTTACATTATTGCTACCCACAAAATTGTCTTCCCCAATAGAAGTTACGCTGCTCGGTATAGTTACTGATGTTAAAGCAGTACAGTATACAAAATTAGCATATCCTATGCGAGTCACGGATTCAGGTATGACTATCTCGGTCAAATTTGTACAACCGTAAAAAGTTCTGCCGCCTATCATCTTTACAGAATCCGGGATAGTCACCTTTGTTAAGCTTGTACAATCAGCAAACATGGCGCTGATAACTGTTACAGAGTTTGAAATCTTCACTTCCGTCAAACTAGTACAGCCATGGAACATTTGACTGCCAAGCTCAGTAACAGAATCCGGAATAATAATTTGGGCTAAGCTCGTGCAGCGGAAAAAAGCTCTACTGTTAATTTTTGCCACAGAATCCGGGATATTGACCGTAACTAAATTGGAACAGCCGGAAAAAGCATTATACGGTATCTCTGTCATATTTTTTGAAATATCAATGGAGGTCAGACCTTTTTTGCCCAAAAAAGCAGAACTTCCTATCACAGCTACATGGTCCGGTATAGCATAGTGTCCTTCTTTGCCACCTGGATATTCTAACAACTTTGTTTTGTCCTTACTAAACAGAACACCATCTATGCTCGTATATTCAGCATTATTTTCATCAACAGATATTGACCGGAGGTTATCACAATTGTAAAAAACATCAAGAAACAAACTTGTTACAGATGCCGGAATGTTCACAGAAGTTAACTTTAAACACCCGGCAAAAGCTTGACTTCCAATGTTGCTCACAGAGTCCGGAATGGTTATGGCGGTTAAATTTAAACACCCATCAAAAGCAGAGCGAGCAATACTTGTAACAGAACTTGGGATAACATACTCCCCTGTTTTACCGCCGGGATAAGCCAATAGTGTGGTCTTGTCTTTGTTAAATAAAACCCCGTTTTCGCTTGCATATTTGGGATTATTTTCTGCAATGTTTATTTCCTGTAAGCTCGGACATTCGGTAAAAGATGACCCGCCATCAAGCTTTATAGTATTTGGAATGGTTATAGATACTAATGATGAACAACCTCTAAAGGCATCCCCGTCTATTGATGTATTATCTCTTGAAAAGGTCACAGAGGTCAGAGATGAACAACCTCTAAAGGCATTTGAACACACCCAATTGCCGGATATATCTATAGATGTTAAAGATGTGCAGCCATCAAAGGCATTTGAGCCCACCCAACTACCTGGTATATCTATAGACGTTAAAGATGTACAACCGGAAAAAGCGTCATGACCTATATCTGTATTATCAGGGAGTGTTATAGAGGTAAGCGATGAACAGTTTTTAAAAGCATAGCCCGGTATAGACGTAACGTTTTTAGGGATAGTTATTGCCCTCAAACTTGAGCATCCCTCAAAAGCTGCATAACCTATACTCTTGATGCTTTCCGGTAAATCTATGGAAGTTAAATTTGTGCAATTTCTAAAGGTGCTTTCGTTGATTATTTTTATGGTGTTTGGAACGGTAATTTGTGTAAGCCCAACGCAGCTATCAAACGCGGCTGATTCAATAGAGACGACACTTTCCGGAATAACATAAGCTCCGACTTTTGTGCCCGGATACTTTATAAGCATAGTCTTATCTTTATCAAAAAGTATACCGTCTTCACTAGTGTAAATAGGGTTATCTTCTGCAACATTTATCGCTTTTAGGTTTGCGCATTGATAAAATGTGTAACCTCCGCCTTTTGCAGATAATCCGGTAAGCACACTTACTCCAAATATACGTTTTGAGGAGTATGAAAGAAAACCTATAAATATTACGGAATTTGGGATAGTTACAGAAGTTAGTGTTGAATTGCCTGCAAAGGCGTATTCTCCTATAGCAGTAACCTTATTACCGTCAATAGTTTCAGGTATTTGAAGATCAGTCGCTTTTCCGTAATACGCGTGAATAGTCACCTCTTTTCTCGCGTTGACTTCGTAGTGAAAGCCTTTGTAGCTTGCTGCAAAGATAGCGTTTGTTGAGATAATCAATAGTAAAATAAGCGAAATAGCATTGCCTTTTCTCATGTGACTGCCCTCCGATGTTTTTATTATAGCAGAATTTTCATACAAATGCAAGCAATATTAAGGGGGGGGGGATTTTTTTAGATTTTTTAAAAAAAAATATACCCTGCCTTGTTAAGCAGGGTAACAAAATCTGAAAAAAACCAAATTTCGCCTAATTAAAAACCAATATCGGTTAAGAATTATAATACAAACTTAAACCCAAGTTTGTTTTCGTTCATTTTGGGATTTTTTCTCACTTTCTATAATACTACCATTAGCTAAAATTATTATACCAAATAAAATAACATAGCAGAACCAAAAATAAAACGTGGATTGTGGACGAGTTTAGCGTGAAGCAAAGCTTTCGCACCGCGAAGGCGACGACCCCGTTCAAAGTAGTTTGTCGCCATCCCATAATTAAAAACAATATCAGTTAAGAATTATAACACAAATTTGAACTGAAGTTTGTTTTCGTTCATTTTGTGGACGTGCGATTGGACGAAGTGAGGGTGAGGTGTGCTACGCACTCCGAACATCAACGATTCGTTCAAAACGACTTGCCGCAATCTCACAATAAAAAAAGAACTATCTAGGGTAATAATTGTAATATAAATTTAATCCCAAGTTTGTTTTCGTTCATTTTGGGATGGAGATTGGACGAGATGGAGCGAAGCTGTGCTTGGCACTGCGAGTCGAACAGCTCGTTCAATATCCGCCCAAAATGGACGAAAACTAATATTTACCGTGGAGCTTGGCCTGAGATATGATATATTTGAAATCGGATAGCGAAACATCAGACGGGATAGAATGATCGGAAGAGAATATATAACCACCATCCTTCTTCATAACAGGCACAACGTCAGCAATCTCAGCAGTAATCGCCTCGGTATTGCCCCAATTCACCGCATTAATGCCGCCGTGCAACACCAACTTATCGCCGTACTTTGCCTTGATTTCCTTCGGGTCCATACCTGCTTTAACCTCTAACGGATTGAGCGCGTCAAGACCAATCCCAACCAAATCCGGAATTATCTCATTAACATTGCCGCACGAGTGTAATTCCGCCTTTAACCCCTTAGAGTGCGCCCACTCAATGGCGCGCTTTTGCACCGGTTTTACCAACTCACGATATGTATTCAGCGAGAAGAATGAGCGACCCTTATAACCCATATCGTCAGGCCAAAAGATAGCATCAAACTCGTACCCACGGTCTAAAATAATCTCAAAGAGCCCGATTAGCGTATCAAGCTCGGTATTGAACATATCAACCATCCATTCGGGTTCTTCAAGCAGCGCCATTAGCACGCGTTCGGTGCCAACTATCCACGAGTGCGTCACATCAAAGCCGAACCAAAATTCTGCCTTACGCCAAAAACCGTCTTTCATCCAACGCTTGTAATTTTTGTCCAAATTCTCCCAATTCACCCTGTCCGGATTTAAATCTATGCGCGCCTTCGCCTCTTTCCAGCTCTTTAAATCTTTAATGGTAAAATCCAAAAATTCGGGCACAGATGCATCATGCTTCCAGTTCCTGATGGTCGTACCCCAATCGGTTTTCGTGATTACGTACCTGTCAGTCTCTTCTAAAATAACGTAAGGATAACGCGGCGTGAGGTCAACATAAAGCCCGCCAAAACCATCGACATGAAAATATTCGACAAAATCCGCGCCCTTTGGCATACCTTCACTCTCCCAACGTTCAACCGTTGCGCCCCACGGGGAATCGGTGATAGGTATCCTGTCCGCTTCCTTATGTTCAAACATTCTCGTGACTCTCTCACGCGTTGTCATCTTGGTCATTATTGTTTCTCCACTCAAATAATCACTAACGCATATTGCGCTATTTTCTTATTTTTTTCTTATATTCCGCTCAGAACAATCTCTTCACGAGCGTAAAAATATTCAGCTGTGTCATTTACGAGCTTGTCCAAAGCTTTTTCGTCCGGGATATTATTCATCGCCGGGTACGGGTCGCCGCCAGGACCCAACGGTTCAGGCGTAACATAGCAGCAGTCACGCTCATACTGCACTGCGTACAATGCGCGGATTATGGTATCAACATCCATAAAGCCGTTGCCGAGCGCGCAACGATTGCTGTCTGCAAGGTGCAGGTTAGTCAATATCTCGCCTGCCTCTATAATCGCCATCGAGATATGTTCCTCTTCACTCTGCATATGATACAGGTCACCGTTTACATGCTGAATGCCGTTATGCCCCACCATCTCTATATACGCTTTAGCATCAGCCACAGTATGGCAAAAGCTAACCTCTGCTGAGCGAATCGGCTCTATCGCAGCTCTTATACCACTTTCTAAAAATCTGTCTGCTACAAGCTGCAAAGTGGCTACCGAGCGAAGAATCTCGCTGTCATCATACTTTTTCGGTCTTCCTACAGCAGCGGGAACAACCAAAATATAATCTCCGCCCACCTCAGCCGTGAAGTCGATAATACGCTTTAGGTAATCAACCGCATTTTGCCTAACTATTCCTGATGGGCTTGCCATATCACACTCTGCGGAAAACATACCGCAAATGCCCGATACCTTCATACCGCAACTTTTCAAGATTTGGAGGGTTTCCTTGGCTTTATAACCTAAATCTGCACCGTACTGGTTGCCATGAAGTTCAACGTAATTTATATTGGCACGCTTTAGCCGCGTTAAAGAGACTTCCAAGGGTTCAAGTCCAAACCCCCAGTTGCTCCAAGAAAGCTTTAATCGCTCTTTCGGTTTTCCTGTTCGCGCTATACGCGCAGCAAAAAGCTCATTGACTTTTAAGTTGTTTTTTTCAAAATTTTGCAACGACATTTTCGTCCCCTTATTCGGTAGCGCCACACGCTTTAAGGTAAGCTATAACCCCATTTGAGATGCCTACAGCGGCTTTTTGGCGAAAGTCCGGGCTGTTTAGAAGTGATTCCTCTACCGAGTGATTTATATACGCCATCTCAACTAAAACTGAGGGCATCTTTGACTCGCGAATAACCAAGAAATTTCCAAATTTATGCTTTCTGTCAACGCGCCCCAAGGAATCAACGACATTTTTCTGCATAACACGCGCAAACTCAATGCTCATATCAGTACAATAGTATGTTTCTGTGCCGTTTGCGGTATTGGGTGTTGCGCAGGAGTTACAATGGATAGAAACAAAAAGGTCAGCGCCGCTGTTATTGCCGAGCTTTGGTCTGTCAGCAAGCACAAGGGCTTTGTCTGTGGTTCTGGTCATCAAAACCGTGACTCCTTTTGCTTTTAAGAGCTTTTCTACGCGGAGTGCTACGTCAAGATTGACTGTCTTTTCATAAACCTTATTTTGCCCAACAGCTCCGCTGTCGCTACCTCCGTGCCCGGCATCTATAACCACAACAGCATCCTTTATCTTTGTCGGCATTGGCTTACTTGATACTACAGTAGTAGTCGCGGCATTAGGGTCTATCTTCTCTATTTTCAATAAATACGGCATACCGCTGTCACTGCTCAAAACTGTACTTATGACATTATCATCCATGGTAAGCTCTAAAGTGTTATTCTCTAAAACATCTATTTTCTTTACGTATTTTACAGATATTTTTTTAAAGTTCGCCTGCTCTGTTGCTGTCAAAATGACCGGAAGCGCAACCAAAACCTTATTTTTATCAGTCGTAACGTTCGGCGTTACCGCCTTATTTGCTTCAACCTTGAGGGTGACTGCCTCTGTTTTATCATCAGCATCAAGGGTCATAGATTTTATAACTGTCTTTACCTTTGGCGATAAGGTTATAGTAAGCTTTCGGTCATTATTTGAAAAGACGAATGATGGCTCGCAAGATTCCCTTAAATCCGCGACTATACGGGTGGTAGGCGGCGCAGAGCTCATCTGATTCGTTCTGAGCGCATACATAGAAAACCCTTTAATCTGTGTGGTCGTAGATTTTGGTATATGTGTACCGCTGACATCAACGTAAACACGGTGATGGTCGGTCAAAACTCCGTACTTATACTCTATAGGCAGAGCAGAGGTTATAGTTACAACATCTTTCGCGTTCACACTTGCATAACTCACGCTCACGCTCGGCAAAAGCTTGTAGACGCTGTTTTTCGTGTCTTGTATAAACTCTATCTTTAAAAAGTTAGCCAAAACCTTTAGCGGCAAAAGCAGCTCGCCGGATTTTTTCACCGGTGCGACAGATATGGCAGTAGTTTTTCCGTTTATTACAGCGTTTGTGCTATTTAAGGTAAAAGCGAGCGTCTCTGTAGTGTAATTATTGGTAATGGTTACTGTATTATTTTGCTCTTTTAATGCACACCCTAAGATATGTGCAGAAGTTGTGGTTATAGGCGCAAGCACATCATTTGCCGACACCACGACATTTTCAGTCGTAATATCATAGCCCGCAATAGTTAGCTGTGCTGCATATATGGTCGATAATAAGCAAATAATCGCGATTATAACTAATAAATATTTCATTGGCAAATATAAGTATAGCACATTTTTTTTGATTTTGCAAGAACAAGGAGTATTTTTTGCGTGAAAGTATATATAAAGATAAAAAAAATGTAAATAATGCGGCGTATATTTTCTATACTGCCCGCATTATTTACTAAAATTTCATAATTGTTCTAATTAATGCAGTCGCCGTGCGCCGGTATATTTCTTAGAGTAATAGTCGGAAGAAAGACTGTCTTCACGAACTCCCTTTGAAGAAGAAGCGTGGATGAACTTATTGTTTCCGGAATATATACCTACATGCGTAATACCGCCCATATTTCCTCTTGTGCCGGAGAAAAATACGAGGTCGCCGGGCTGAAGATTAGCTTTTGTTACTGCTGTTCCCTTTTTATAAAGTTGCGCTGCATTATGCGGAACGCTGGTGTTTAACGCAGATTTCATAGAGACAACCACGAGTCCGGAGCAGTCAATACCGTCTTTAGATGTTCCGCCATAACGGTAGCGAGTTCCCATCATACCGCGTGCAGCAGAAACTATCTTTGACCCATCATTTCCGAGCATTTTAGCGCGTTCTTGCGCCAGAGCTTGCGGGGTTTTATTTCCACGGTCAACGGTGTTTGTAGCTGTAGCAGCTGTTTTTTCCGCTGCTGCCGCTTGTTTTATCGCTGTGCCAACTTTTAACATTGCTGCTTGAGTTTTAAGTGGGTCTTTTGGTGGGTCAACCGCCATAATCTGAGCGGAAAAAACCACTAATAGGAGTACACTAAATACTATGTACCATGATTTGTTATTGTTGTATTTCACGTTTTCTAGTCCTCTAATATTTTTTTCGCAAAAACCGATATGCATAAAGTGCCATTTCGGTGCAGTATTACCTAATACTTACGCGATATCCTTTTCTTCAGACTTTAAAATTATACCATACCGGGCATACGCTTGTCAACCCCCGGAGTTGAAATTTGTACAAAGAAGGCACATTTCCACACCTTTTTGTGGATAACTATGTGAATAACTATGCGTAAAACAGGAGGAAAAAATTGTGGAATAAATGTTTATAATTTTTTTCAAAAATGCAAGTATTGAAGGTAAAATGTGGTGATTTTCTTTGAAAATCACCACATAAAAAGCAAAAAAGCAATAAAAAAGTTTAAAAAAATTACTCTGTTTCTGTTTTTTCTTTGATTTTCTCCTCTTCATGCGCTGTTTTCACCAACTTTTGAAACGCGTGACCGTAGTATTCTTTATCCTTTTCCGTTGAGGTTATCTTTCTTTGAATCATAGTTTTTGCTTCCTTGTTCTCGCTAAGCTCATCAACGCGCTTATAAAAAACAAGTGCTTTGTCGTAGTCCTTAATCTCCCTATAAATATCGCCGAGCTTTTCATACGCATATTTATCTGTAGGGTTCTTCTTTATCTCCTCTATACAGCGTGTAATATCTAAAGAAATTTGCTCTTGCAATGCCTTTTTCCCTCTATACCTAACGATGAAAAACATAGAAAAATAAGCGACTATAGTAAAAAGGGTGGTAACAGCCAAAACAGCGTTGAAAAAGTAATATTGAAGCCCTATTACCACGATTAAGACATATAGCGTGATTATAACAATACCCTCGCCAATACTCATAAGCTGAGTGTTAAACACTGATACTAACATTCTATACAAAAAAGCACACAATATAACACCACAAATAATCCAATATAACAATGAATAAAATCTAGGGGCTTGAGTGGGATCAAGAAAAAATTCCATATAAAAACTCCTTTAAATATTACTTCACATATTATATAATTTTTTCTGTGATTTGTAAAGTTTTTTTATGAAGTTTATTTATAATTATTGGGTGTCTTTTAAAAAAATTCTGTGCGCTGGCGTGCGAGATAATTTTTCGCGCATACGAAGACAATATATTAAACGCTAGTATCACGAAAAGTAGCTGCACGCTAGCGTGAATGCAAGTTTTTAGAGGTGCCTTATTATACTAATTTTCCCTTTTTCGCAGTTATGTACTCTATATCGCGCTTTGTGGAGAGAATCTTTTCTCTTATTTCCCTGTTATCAGAGTCCATTCCCATCACCTGTTCAGCTTTCGTGTAATATTCAAGCGCTGTCTCATATTTTCGCTTCCTGCGGTAAATATCGCCTGCCATTTCATAAGGTTCAGAGAATTTGGGGTGGGACTTTATCATACGTTCTGCCTTTTCCAAATCTTCTCTGTCCATCCGATTTGCGAGCATCTGCTCATCAATCTTTATCCTTAATGTAATGAAGATTATGCTTATAATCGCTGCAGCTATTATGATAAAAAGGATAGTTCGCGGAGTATCTTTTAGGTTGTGAGAAGAGATTGCTATAACACCGAAATTAAAAAAAACGACTAAAAATCCCTCAACAGGCGCGAGCATCTTCTCTAATATGACTAGGTCATTCAGCTTAAAAAGAAGCGTGCCGTATAAGATGAGCGCCGCTAAAATTAATAAAACTATATCAAAAGGAAATCCGTTCTCCATAACTTTTAGTATTGTACCCTAAAACATACATATCTAACATTTTATAAAAGTATTTATGCATTAAATTACGGCAACTATTCCAAATCTTTAAAAATCTCTCCCAATTTCAACAAAACAGACCTCTCTTTTCTCTTTTCGTCACGCTCTTGAGCTAATTTCGCTGTTTTGAGTTTGCCTTTCATCGCAACATTGTCAAGTTTTTCTTCAGTATGTTTGACTGCCAACTCATAATTTTCTACCGCCAAATCGTACTGCTTGAGGTTTATATATATGTCCCCAAGCCGCTCATAAGCCGCAGCCATCGTAGGATGTTCTTTTATCCGTTTTTTTGCTTGAGCAATATCTATCTCTTGCATTTCCAACAACCGCTTTGCCTCTTTCTGCTGTCTTACCCATAAAAATATTATGGTAAATATAGCGAGAAGCACACACTGTATGCCAAGAGATACCATACCAAAAAAAGGGAAAAGAAAGGCAAACGCCAAAGCATTTACTGCAATAATAGCTATCGCCTCATAAAGTGTAACCGTCTTTTCAATGATTACCATATGTATGAGCAGAAGTGCAAATCCGGCAATGATAAAGCCACACACAATAATAAGAAATAGCATAGCAAAATCCATATCATTTCCCCCAATTTTTTTATTAAATTTTAACGTTCTATGATGCTGTTTTGGTCTATAGTTTTTTGCAAAGACTTAAAATAAAACGACAGTGCGAGAAAAACTATTCCCAAAATGAGCAGATACGCACCAATCAATACACTGATAACTATTATGCTCCATGTTACCGGAGCGTTAAATAAAAGCAACCCGAGAATTATGCCAAGCACGCCGGTGATAAAGAGCCACAAGCGCAATCTTCCAATGCTTGTAAGCGCGAATATCAATTGAAAAATACCGGCGACAAAAGCAAAAGCACCTATAAGTGTGCCTAAAATATTCATAAGGCTATCACGATAAAATAGCATCACTACACCGAGCGCTATAAGCAAAATAACCTCAACAAACGCCCATCTGTCAAGGCGCGTCACCTGTTTATTAAACATATCTGCCAAGAATTTTATGGCAATAATGATAATATACAGTCCTATTGCGATAAATATCATATGCACTACATTCTTTTGAAATACGATAACCAGTGTTGCAAATAGCAACAACAGTATGCCCCTTACCAAAAACCAGTTCACCATCTGTTTCAGATCCACATTCATCTCTTCCTCCTTTTTTTGTCCATTTTGGGCGTAGACCGGCACTTCGTGCCTTTGAACGGAGTCGTCGGACTCGCGGTGCGTAGCACAGCTTCGCCTTGACCCGTCCAATCTACATCCCAAAATGAACAAAAAACTTTTCAATATTTAGTTTTTTATCGGTTAAATCTGCAACCACGTTTTATGTGTTCATTCACACGATCTTCAATCTGTTCTCGTTTCTAAAAATTAAACCATTAATGGGTGAACCGATTATTTAAACAGCATTTTCGTGCATTACCGACGCGTGCACCCGGAGTTGCCCATTCTCTCGTTTTTAATTTTTAGTGTAAGCGTAAAATCTTTGTAATTTTCTTCCCTTGCGATTTCGTGCGTATTTTTCTAACGAGCCGGTAGAAATCAGCGCCAAGCGACATTAAGAAAATCAACGCTAAGAAATTGCAAGGAAAGAAAATTACAAAGATTGCTTTATCAATAAAACCTAATCACACGCTTTTTTTATTCAAATCTCCCTTAAAACGTAACGCAAGAAAACCGTGTGAAACGTCGGTAATCCAGATGTTTACTGATTAAACCATCGGTTCACCCCGCAAAACGTTGAATTCTTAGGAGCGAGAACAGATGACCGCTACGGCAAAAAAACGCATAAAACGTGTGATTAGATTTAACCGATAAAAAAAAGAAAAAGTTTGACCCCGCAGGGACTCCGTAAAAAAGTAAACAAACAGACAGGCAAACAGATAAAGCTGCGGTTTAAAATTGTTTCAACGTTTCTAAAGCACGCCTTGTCATCTTCACATTATGTACACGTAAGATATTTGCACCATTCTGTGTTGCCACTACATTTGCGGCTAAAGTTGCCGTGTCTTTTGCGAGCAAGTCATCATCTTCTAAAGATAAAAAGCGCTTTCTTGACACGCCTGCCATCAAGGGCAATCCAAATATCTTAAGCTCATTAAAGCGCTTTAAAAGCTCAATATTCTGCTCCTTATTTTTAGCAAATCCGAACCCCGGGTCCAAGATTATCTTTTCGCGCCCTATACCGTTTTCAAGCGCGAACCCAAGCATCTCGCGCATCTCTAAAGTCAGTTCATCCATAAAGCTCTCGTAAACAGCGTGTTCTGCCATATTTTCCGGTTTACCACGCATATGATTTAGCACTACGCACGCCTTATGCGCGCTTATAACGCTTGCCATTTTGGGGTCAAATTTCAGCCCGCTCACATCATTTATGATATCTGCCCCCATCTTGAGCGCGAAATCCGCAGTCTGCGCGTGACGTGTGTCAACTGAAATAGGTATATCGTACTTTTTAGCAACCTTTAGCGCGCTTGAAATACGTTCAATCTCTTCGCGCGCACTCACCTCTAAAGAATTCGGTTTCGTTGATTCACCACCAATATCAATAATATCTGCGCCATCCTCAATAAAGCCCTCAATCTTTTCCACTACTTCCTTCTCATCTTTTGGATTAATGCCATCCGCACTACATGAGTCGGGTGTTAAATTTATTATCCCCATTATGAGTGGAGCGCTGTTAAAGTCAAGCACTCCGCGTTTTAGTGTAAGAAAATCCAATCTTCCGCTGTTTTTCAAAAACAAGAGTAAATCGTCAGCCAAATCCTTTAAACCAAAGGGCTGCATTTTGAGCTTTTCAGCAACTATACGTATTGTCTTTTCGGTTGCCATTATCAGCACATCGCTCGTCTTTATCTCACCCGAAATACAGTCGCGGTGAACAGCAACATCTCCCCCTGCTGAAAGGAATTCTTGCTTTAAAATATTTGCCGCAGTTGCGCTTAAACCATACGCTTTTATAAGCAAAGTTTCCGCTCTTTTAGCCATGATACTTTGCCCGACCTGCTCTACACCGATACGTTCAAGTTCAGCACCAAAATATCCCTTATTAACCTGCTTGAAAAAATATTTACTCATTCCCATAACTATTATATCACAAAACAGTGCTTAGATTTGTGCAATTTTGCTTTAATTTTCCTCATCAGTCATCTTATTTATCGCCTGCAGATACGCAAGTGCACTCGCCTCTATGACGTCCGTGCTTATACCTCTGCCGGTAAATATCTTTTTGTCCGCATCTCGCAACATCTTGACATCCACTTCAGCTAAAGCATCTGTGCCACCGGTCACGGAATGCACCTTAAAGTCGAGCAACGTATGCTCAACCTCAACCATAGCTTTTATGGTCTGCATAGCAGCATCTATAGCGCCAATCCCGCTTCCAACGCGCAAAATCTCATTATCACCGTCAATCAAACGAATTGTCGCTGTTGATATGATGTTGCGCCCGGAATTTGTGAGCAAATAATCCAGTTTATACCGCTCATTCACCTGCTTTATCTCATCAATGACGATGGTCTGCAAATCTTTGGCAGAAATAGTTCCCACTTTTTTATTCGCAACTTCCTTGATTCGTTTTAAGATATTTGCTATCTGATCCTCACTTAAAGAGAGCTTCATCTCCTTTAAAAATGCTTTGAGCGCGTTTTTCCCCGAATGTGTGCCAAATATGAGCCGACTCCCCTCAAATCCTACCTGTTTAGGGTCTAAAAATTCATATGTTTTAGGGTTTTTCAATACACCATCCTGATGTATTCCCGATTCGTGTGCAAATACATTTTCACCAACTATCGGTTTATTTGGAGCAATAGGCACGGCTGTAATATCCGATAAAAGCTCAGACGCTGCCTTAAACCCTTCCGGTTTGATGCCGGTTTTAAACGGGAATTTTTCAGGGTGGCTCATCATTGCCATTACAATCTCTTCTAAAGCAGCATTTCCCGCCCTCTCACCAACGCCGGCAATTGTGCATTCTATCTGCCCGGCACCGTTCAAAACAGCTGCGAGAGAGTTCGCGGTCGCCAGCCCCAAATCATTATGACAGTGCACTGCTATTACTGCCCTGTCACCTATTTCGCGCTTTACCGCAGCAATAATTTTCCCATAATCTTCAGGTAAAACACAACCAACGGTATCGGGGATATTTATAGTAGTTGCACCACTATTTATTGCCGTGTCAGCGACCTCTAAAATGAAATCAATATCCGTGCGTGTCGCATCTTCTAAAGAAAATTGAATATTCTCACACAGAGTTTTGGCGTACGCGACCTTTTCTCTGACCGCTGTCATCATTTCAGCTCTTGTCATTCCATATTTATACTTTAAGTGTATGTTACTCGTTGCCATAAAGAGGTGCAGACGCGCAGAATTAGCATGTTTTATCGCATTATACGCAAAGTCAATGTCCTCAATTTTAAGTCGCGCAAGCGCAACCACCGTAGTACGAGTATTTTGAAAGAATTCAGCCACCTTTGTGCTTGCAATAAAATCTTTTTCAGAAGATGCCGGAAAGCCTACCTCAACCAAATCAACGTTCAACTTTAAGAGCATGGACGCTATAGCTATCTTATCGCCGGTGAGCATTGAAATGTTTGGCATCTGCTCGCCGTCGCGCAGTGTGGTATCAAAAAATGAAATGTAATCTTTATTCATAATATAAGTCTCAAAAAAAGATAGATTTTAGTTTAAAGCAGCATCCCTTCTCTCTTCAGCGGTAAGTCCAAAAATATTTATACTCGGGTAAAAACCCCATCCATCAGCACCTCTAAGCTCTCTGAACATTATGGTGTGCTGCCCTTCTTTAGCATTTACTAAGATAATATCTTCATTATGTCTTGCAGTCCTGTTATTGTCATTTGCATAAACTGTAACACCATCAAAGAATATTTTTATCGGGCCAAATGAGCCGATACCTATAGATATATAACAATCTTTCGGCACAGTGATATTCACCTTTGCATAAACAACACTGTTTCGTATATTACCTGCCATAAACTCACGGTTAAATGAAAGCATCCCGTTATTTTCGAGCTTCTTTTTCTGCCATGAAACAGGACTTATATTCTCGTTTTCGGGTGGATACGTTTGGTTATCTGTGCGGAAAATATAAAACGGAGAGATTTCCAAAGTATCCAGTTTTACCGGTGAAAGCTTGGCGAGCAAAATATCAACTTCACGCTCTTTTTGAAGCAAAGTTACCATATCAGCACTGACAATCTTTGCTATTTCGTTAGTAGAGCGTGCGTATTCTGTCATCTTTGGTCTGCTTATGGGGTTATCTTCCATATATACAATGCCAATATTTTCATCTTTCCACATATTATCATGGAGAGCGACACGCCTTCTTTCAAGAGTTAAAAATCTCTCTGTTGCATCATATCTGCTGTTTGCTATATCTATGCCGTTTGCTATCTCACTATTAGTGTATCCGTCAACGAATCTTCCGTTATAATATAGATGGTATTCGCCTGCTTCAAGCCCGATACCCTTAAGAACAAACTTATTTCGTTTCTCGTTTATGTATTTTATATCTTTTGCGCGCGCAACTTCTCTTGGGATGGGCAACGGAGCTTTTGGAAGAGTCGCTTTTACATTGAGGAAATTCGTGCCGCCTGACACCGTTTTTATCTCAACAGAGTTGTTCTTATCTATCGTTAAATCGCGAACATTTATAGTCAGGTCAGCTGAAAGCGGTGTTAACCCCAGTTCATTTGCTATTAAAGATGCTACCAAATAATGTCCGTTTTCATTTAGATGCAGCCCGTCTTTGTAAAGCGGAAGAGTTGAGTTCATTTTTTGCTGAGTTACAACAGCATTATGTGATAAAGTAAATAAATCTATAAATGATAAAGCGTATTTAACAGCTAAACTTCCGACCACGCTCTTTGCAGTCATAAGATTGTTATTATATCCCCTAAGGTGCGGCACCCTTGTTAGTGGGTCAACACAAGTCGGAGACATCAAAACCAGCTGACACTCTTGTGATACGGTATATATTTTGTCTAAGACACCAACATAGTTATTACGAAAACTGTTCTCTATATTTGAAGTCAGCGGTGAGTACCAAAAATCATTTAAGCCAAAGCAGATGAAGATTATATCCGGATTATACTGCATAACGTCGCGCATCAAAACAGAATCATCATTTATATGTGCTATGTGCCGACCGGCAAACCCGGCATTTATAAAGTGCATATTTAGCTCCGGGTACTGGTTTATAAACATCATTTCAAGGTAAGATGTGTACAGATTTTGCGCCATGATGCTGTCACCTAAAAAAACGATGGTGCTATTCGCCTTTATATTCAATTTCACTTGAGAAAATGCGGTATTTGTGACTAATATGGTTAATATTATGATAGTTATAAGCAAATTTCTGTTCATTTTCACTTGTAATTATATCATTTTAATGGTAAAATGTAAAGATGGAAAATGTTGTTAGCGAAAAAAAAGAGCAAAAAATTGATAAAACAGGACGGATTATAGAGGCAGATTTTCTTCGTACGCTCTGTTGTCTGGGCGTAGTTATGATACATGTTAGCGGACTAACACTAGCAGCTGTAGCTAAGAGTGGCTTTATCACTGAGGCGGTCTTTGTAACTCTCAACCAAATTGTTAGATACTCCCTGTTCGGCTTTGTCTTTTTGAGCGGACTTCTTCTAACTGTGCGGCAAAAAGATGAAAAATTTAACGCATTTGACTTCATAAAACGGCGCGGTGCTGTAATACTGCTTCCATACATAGCATTTTGTATAATCTATTTCTTTTGGAGCGCGGCAATAGGTAAACCGATAATAACGCAAACTATTTTGGCATTTTCCGGCAATTTTGAGTATATGAAGCTGTTTATCGCGCGGGTGCTGTACGGTACTTGGAGTCACCTTTATTTTTTCTGTATGCTTTTTCAGCTGTATTTGGTGTATGCGATATTCCACACTCAAATCAATAAAATCTTGGCAAAAAAACGGTCGGCTATTATCTGCTTTGGCATAATTTTGGCACTATATCCGCTTTGGCGATATTTACAGATTTTCGTGCAACACTATCCCAATGTTATAACAAATACCATTGTGCTTTATGCAATAAAAAGTCCTACACGGCAACTCTTTGAATGGGTCTTCGCCTTTTATGTTGGGCTGATGTCCGGTGTTTATTATAAGGAAATATTTTTAATTCTGGCGGTAAAACGTGTACGAATTATCCTTGGCGCTATAGCCGTTTTATCCCTTTTGTCCATGATTTACGTTCTTGGTTTTCCCCCTTCCGGCGCTTCATGGGTTTACAATTATTCTTGGGCTATTTTCACGTTGATTTATAGCTTTTGTGCTACATACCTATTCTTATTTTGGGGTAAAAAATTGTATGAGAAGGGTAAAAACTTTACGTTAATTTCAAGTGTTGCTGCCTATTCTTTTGGTATATACTTGCTCCACCCGCTCATACTTTCTCTCCTTAGAGATATAAGCGGCTTTAGTCCAAGCTATGCTCTTTTAAATATAAGCCCATACCTGTATTTGCCGATTATCTTTGCGCTTGCAGTAATCGTGCCGTATTGTATGGTAGATGTTTCAACAAAAGCAGCAAAAAAATACCGTAGATATTCTTACATCCACAGATTTTTATTTGGAAGATAAAAAAAATACGATGTTTTGCGAAGCCAAATTTTTCGGGGAAAATTTGACCTCGCAAACTTTATCAACCTAGCAGTAAGGTGCAACCATTTCGCGTAATTGTTCGGCGTGTTCTTCGTCGCGAATGTAGGCTAAGATATAAACACCCTTGCCACCTATAACATCTAACATCGGCACAATATCTTTCTCTTCAGGAAAAGCAACCTGTACAGACTTGCCGGCATCCAAAATACGCTTGTACATATCCCACCAGCGTTTGTCGCCACCGCCTTCAATACCTGCCTGTGGAGTCCACTCAATAGCATCCAAAGACTCAATCTGCAACAAGCTGTCAAGATGCACGATACATTGTGTGCCGTCCAAATGGTAAAGCGAGTGATCAAGCCAATCACATTGCTCTGTCAGCCACGGCAAAACAAACTCATCAAACGTTGCAGGAGAGAGCATAGCGCAAGCGTCACACTGCACTTTAGCGGTCTTACCCTCACCCCAAATACAAAACGCGCCGTATGTGGAGCTACCGTCCTCAAGTTTAATAATGTCGTACATCCTGTTGTACGCCTCAAAATACACCTGATTCAGCTCAGTCATCTTCTCCTTTATCCACTCCGGATACTCGTAAATATCATACATAAACGTCTGTGGGTCGCGAAGTGCGGAAAGGATGTCAAAATGCTCGCAAATATCCGGAAAAGCAGCCAAATACTTGCCTTTGCCGAGCTTAACCTGTTCGGTCAAATGCCGTTCAGCAATCTTAAACCACTTGCTCTCCGGATCAAACTCGATTTTGCCGCTCTTTGTCGGGTCATCCATATCCTTAAACGGCGCAGTAAACCAGACTGTTTCCGGGGAAAACCCCGGCTCGCAACCGGTATTAGTATAAATCGCGAGAGATCCCGGACCGGTATCGGAGTTTGCAGCCGGCACGCAGTCAAGCGGAAAGGCGCCATTTGCCATATGGTAATGATTTACCATTGCCCTAAGCTCGGGCTCACGGTGCAAAATAGCAGGGTCAGTCGCGTCATACTCGGGCAATTTCACCATCTCATGCGGTGCATTTCCCTTTATGTTCCCCAAATATCCCCATGTGCCGAGCACTAGCCCATCACGGTTCCACCATTTTCTAAAATTATCTTGGGTCTCTGCCCAATTTTTCTTCCACATATTTTTTCTCCTTTTTTTGAGTGACAAATCTAGTCACACGTTTTATGTGGTTCTGCAAATAGATTTGCTATCTGTTTACGCTTCTAAAAATTCAACGCTAGGCAAGGGTGACCCGATGGTTTTATAACAAATTGCGTGCATTACCGACCTTCCACCCTTTTTTTACCTGTTAAATCTGCACCCACGCTTGCAGTTTTTATGTTTGCGTATCAGTTATCTGACTGCTCATCCTAAAAATTCAACGTTCGGTATGAGTGAACCGATGGTTTAATAACAAATTGCGTGCATTACCGACCTTTCACCCTTTTTTTTATCTGTTAAATCTGCACCCACGCTTGCAGTTTTTATGCTTGTGTATCAGTCATCTGACTGCTCATCCTAAAAATTCAACGTTCGGTATGAGTGAATCGATGGTTTAAACACTTGGTTTGCTGGATTACCGACCTTCCACCCACTTTACCATATCCGTTCTAATCATGCGCTTTCTTGCTACAATTTCGCACATCCTCGCGCGTAAGCGCCCATAAGTTTTTGATTAAACTTTTTTTGAAAAAGTTTAGCCCCGCAGGGACTTCGTAAAACCCCGTAAACTTTCCACAGCCAAGCGTAAAATCTTGTAATTTTTCTTAGCATAGCGAGTTCATGCGTGTTTTTCTAACGAACCGGTAGAAATTAGCGCCTTGCGATTTTAAGAAAATTGACGCTAAGAACTCGCTATGCTAAGAAAAATTAAAAGATTGTTTTATCAATCAATCCTTATTCCACGTTATTTCGCTTCAATCTCGCACACACCCCGCGCGAAGCGTATGCAAAAATTTTGATCAAACTTTTATAAAAGTTTGGCCCCGCAGAGACTCCTCGTAGGCGTTTCATACATTAATCACAAACTAATCCCTACGCACTTTCGTTCATTTTGGGATGGTGATTGAACGGGTCAAGGCGAAGCTGTGCTCTGCACCGCGAGTCCGCTGACTCCGTTTAAAGCAGCTTTAGCTGCGGTCACCGCCCAAAATGGACGAAAGTTCTGTGCGAGAGGGCATGGATGACTGCGCCCCATGCTTTGTTGTGCTGAGAGCAGCGGCAACAATAGCGAACTCAATAGCTGACTGCATATTCTTCCCCTCAACCATAGCAACGGCAATAGCAGCGGAAAAAGTATCGCCTGCGCCAACAGTATCAACAGCCGTCACTTCATGCGCGGGCAAAGATAAACGACCATTTCGCATATAAAGGTTCGCGCCCTTCTCCCCGCGGGTTACGATAACAGTATCAATGCCGATATCAAGCAATTTTCTCGCTGCCGAGTCCAAATCCTCTTCTTCCGGAAATAAAATAGCCATCTCAGTCTCGTTAGGGGTGAAGATGCTTACATCGCGGAGTAGCTCCTCACTAAACCCTTCGGACGGCATAGGTGCGGGGTTAAAAAGCACGGGAATATTCAGCTGACGAGAATATTTTACCACCCAATTTATAGTTTCAATGGGGATTTCCGCTTGCAGAACAACCATTTTCGCGTCAACAAATGCCGGAGCAGCCAGCGCCATATCATCGGGGCAAAGCGCGCTGTTTGCGCCGGGCGCAACCACAATCTCATTCTCACCGCTCATCTCATTAACCAAAATGCACGCCGTGCCGGAAGCGCAACCCTCCTTAGTAAAGATATATTCCGTAGATATGCCCAACTTTTCAAGGTGTTCGCGCGTGTCTTTGCCTATTTTGTCATCGCCGAGCGCGGCAATAAAGGTCACGTTAGCGCCCAAAAGTTGCGCCGCAACCGCCTGATTTGCGCCCTTGCCGCCGAAAGTGGTAGAAAAATCTGTTCCCAAAACTGTTTCGCCTGCCACCGGAAATTTTTTCGTCTTAAAGACAAAATCGGTATTTGCCGAGCCGACTACGACTATTTTATTCATTATCCTCTATTATCTCCTCAATATGTCCAAGCCACCTCTTTTCGTCTCCGATAGTGGTATCCTCTCCATGCCCGGGGTAAACAGCTGTATCTTCATCCATTGCTGCAAGGCGCGTTAAACTTTCCACCATCTGCGACGGGTTTCCGCCCAAATCAAGCCGTCCGTAAGAGCCGCGAAAGAGGGTATCGCCGGTAAAGAGCATCTTATTCTCTTCGCAATGCAAACACATACCGCCATCAGTATGCCCCGGAGTGTGCAATACCTTGAACTCGTAATTGCCGAGCGTTATTGTGTCCCCTTCGGTCAAAGTTTTATCCGGCTCAAGCGATTTTAACGGAAAGTTAAAATTGAACGGCGCAAATGAGGGATTCCGCAGTTTGTCAGCATCTTGCTCATATATATATACCGGCGCGTTGAACGCTTCCTTTAATTCGCCGGCGCCCATGGTATGATCCCAATGCCCGTGCGTCAGCACAATAGCCGTTATCTTTACGCCTGTTTCGTCCACGAGCTTTTGTATATCCTTTACCACCTGCCACGGGGCATCAACGAGCAATGCTTCTCCTGCCGCTACATCAGCGACAAAATAGCAATTCGTCTCTATCGGCGCTCCTTTTTTGAGGGTTAAACCTAATCCCACGTTTTATATGTTCCTTCTCTCGTCTTTGTAATCTGCCCACGCTCCTAAAAATTCAACGTTTTGCGGGGTGAACCGATGGTTTCGCATCGCGGGTCGCGTGCATTACCGACCTTACATCCGGAGTTGCCCGCACTTTCTAACCACACATTTTTCTTATCTTCACAAGCTTTATCGTGTCTGTCTTTATCACACGCTTTTACGTCTTAATCTCTCATATGTCCGCGCGCAAGCGCCTTTAAGTTTTTGTTCAAACTTTTTTCGAAAAAGTTTGGCCCCGCAGGGACTTCGTAAATCCTCGTAGACCTTTCGCGTTCTTCCCTTGTACCCAATTTTCCGCACTCAGCGTAAAATCTTTCAATTTTTTCGTTCTTGCGATTTCGTGCGTATTTTTCTAACGACCCGGTAGAAATTACACCTTAGCGATTTTAAGAAAACAAACGCTAAGAAATCGCAAGAACGAAAAAATAAAGATTGCTTTAACCGTTAAACCTTATCACGCGTTTTTTGTCTCAATTCTCGCACTCACCCTCGCGCGCATACATAAGCGCATGCTTAAAATTTTGATCAAACTTTTATAAAAGTTTGACTCCGCAGGAGAATCTCGTAGCTCCGTAAAAACTGCCTTCCATATTCTATTTTCAACTTAAACTTTCACAAACACAATTATAATAATACAATATTCCCTGCTTGCACTCTTTTTCCCTTTTCTTTTTTTATGATATTACGCTTTTTTCAAAAAATATTGGAAATATGTTGACAATTGGCTTAAAAAGTGGTATTATAATAGTATATTATAGTTTTTGCATAAAGAGTTTAGGGCTATAATAAAAAAAATCAAGGAGATTAAAAACCATGAAAAAAATGACAAAAAAAAGGGGGGGGGGATTTACCCTAATTGAACTCTTAGTAGTTATCGCGATTATCGCAATTTTAGCTGCTATTTTATTCCCTGTATTCTCAAAAGCGCGTGAAAAAGCACGCCAAACCACTTGTACTTCTAACCAGAAGCAACTCGCTACTGCGACCATGATGTACGTTCAAGAGAACGAAGAAACTATGCCCGGAACAGATTTCTGGAGTGTTGTTGATGGCGCAAGCGGCAAAATCTTAGTTTGCCCGACAGCGGGTAAAAAAATCGCTAACGCTTACGGTTACTCTAACCGCGTAGCAAGTATAGGACTTGGTGAGATTCCTATGCCAACAGAAGAAGAACTCACAATGGACGCAGTTGCAGGACTTGAAAATAACTTGCTCTTAACAATTGATGACGTTGATTTCCGCCACACAAAAAAAGCTGTTGTCAGCTATGTTGACGGTCACGTAACATTGACAAATGCTGTTCGCGCTATTTACGCAAAGCCGGTAGATGTAATACAGTCCACAACGACCGACCTCGGCATGAGTGCCACAAACCCCGCAAACTCACCTAAAACCGTGACCAGTACAGACGGATTACTCGTTGGTGTGCTGGGTACATCAGGGTATGACAACTGGCCAAACCAAATCAAATATGGCGATGGCATAATAACAATCAACACTCAAGGACACGATGCTATTAACTCTGCTACATATGACTTTTCAAGTATAGCAATTTCTCAAAACGGCGGAGATGTAACAAAAGGATGGGAAGTAAGTTTCAATGCTAATTTCTTATGGACCGGACATTGTACATATTTTACAGCTAAAATTTATGATAACAGCACTCCTACTGCAAAAGTTATCGCCAGTGTATTATTATGGCGCAATGATGAATGGTGGGGCGGATATAACGGACGAACTAACGTATATTTAAACGGAACAGCAGCAGCTAACCGCGCTATAGAAGTGAAAAACGCCTCTACTATGACTCAAGCCCAACAGACCGCTTTTGGTGAAGAATTTGCTGCTACGCTTTTAAAAACAAATCCAAGCATCTCTATCGCTGTTTCTCCTAGCAGCTGTACATTACTTGCCGGTAAATATACTATTTCATTACCAATAGAAGATGCAACAGCAAATTGGAATAAGCCAACCAAGATAGAATTTTCACAAAACGGAAATGGCGACAACAAAACACACAGTACAAACATATCCAATCTTAAGTTTGCAGGCATTTAATAATTAACCAAACTTAAA
>JGI994J12354_10001398_pt1 | contig 24378 bp, 22 predicted proteins | sample IntmicLarv3ML3BL_FD_12354 | JGI IMG/M metagenome (IMG submission 12354)
AGACGGCCTCCCCGGTATCACGGGTGCAACCGGCGCTACCGGTGTCACAGGAGCAACGGGAGCAACGGGCTTAACGGGTGCCACGGGTATCACAGGCGCAACCGGAGCAACAGGCCTAACTGGTGCCACGGGTATCACAGGCGCAACCGGCCCCACAGGCCCCAGCGGTGCTGACGGCCTCCCCGGTATCACAGGTGCAATCGGCGTCACAGGCGCAACCGGAGCAACAGGCTTAACGGGTGCCACGGGTATCACAGGCGCAACCGGCCCCACAGGCCCCAGCGGTGCTGACGGCCTCCCCGGTATCACAGGTGCAACCGGCGTCACAGGCGCAACCGGAGCAACAGGCCTAACTGGTGCCACGGGTATCACCGGCGCAACCGGCCCCACAGGCCCCAGTGGCGCAGACGGCCTCCCCGGTATCACGGGTGCAACCGGCGCAACCGGTGCTACGGGCACCACTGGCTCAGCTGGTATCACCGGCGCAACCGGCCCCACAGGCCCCAGTGGCGCAGACGGCCTCCCCGGTATCACGGGTGCAACCGGCGCTACCGGTGTCACAGGAGCAACGGGAGCAACGGGCTTAACGGGTGCCACGGGTATCACAGGCGCAACCGGCCCCACAGGCCCCAGCGGCGCAGACGGCCTCAACGGTGTCACAGGCGCAACCGGCGCTACGGGTGTCACAGGAGCAACGGGAGCAACAGGCACAGGCGGTAGCTTCTTCGTGCCCTTTTCCACCGGCCGCACGGATGTGTCAACCCCCTCCGTCGATGCCGTCGGCGAATCGCTCTACATCGCCGTCAGCGGCTTTGGCTATTCCGGCCGCCACATCGAGCTCAACTCGCCCAACGGCACCGCATTCACACCCATCGCCCCCGACGACTGGCACATGTTCACCATTCCGGAGGACATGGTTATCCGCAAAATCCGAGCCAGCGTCATCAACGGCGAAATGCTGGACTTGACAGCGGTCAACAACCTCGTGCCCTACCTCGTCCTCGCCACAGCACCGCCCGATAGCAAGAGCTTCACTTTCCTCGGCGCAACCTATTTCAACACAGACCCCTTCCTCGGCAGCACCCTCCACGATGCTTATGAGACCACGGTCAGCGGCGAATCCGCCGACCTAGAAGTATTCATCACGCAGGGCACGCAAATCATGATTTGCCTCGGCTTGAAAATTCCCGAGGGCCCGGCGGATGCCTTTGCCCCCATTGTGGGCTTCAACGGCAGCATCCTCTTCGAGCAGGCATAGTACCCCACAAGCAGAGCCCCTGCAAGCCTTTTGGCTTGCAGGGGCTCTCTTCAATCCGCAAAGTACAATTGGTTCTGCGCCACCGCCCTTGAATCCGGCTTACACGCCCCCGCCGCTTCATTGTGCGCCACTGCCCGCTCCCGCTGCCCGAGCCTGTCATAGCACACACAAAGCTCCAAATGCGGCACATACTCCGCCATATCCTGCGCTTCGAAGCCAAAACTCTGCTGCGCCGGTGCCAGCAGTGCCGCCTCAAACCAAAACGCCGCACTATCCCACTCGCCCCGCTTCTTCGCCTCATAGCCCAGTGCGCAACACACCTGCGCCCGCGGCGGCGCATAGGCAAAGCTGCGGCTCAAAGCCAACCTCTGCTGTTGCGCCTCACCCAGTCGCCCATAGCAGTCGCATAACGTTAGGCAAGCGCCGATGTTGTCCTCAAACCAGCCCTCGCCGCTGTCCAAAAACGCCTCAAACTGAACTGCCGCCTCGCTATGCCGCCCGTGCTCCACCAACTCTCTGGCGTAATAATACATCTCCCGCGGCGAAAAGGGAAGTCCCTCTGCCTTCTGCATCTCATAAATCTTCAGATTTCGGTCGCTTTTCCCGTGGTCAGAGCGATGCTCTAAGTACAGCGGCGTGTGCACCACTGCCCCCGCCATCGGGATGCATTCATGCACCCGCCCCTCCCACTGAAAACCCGCTGTACGCCGCAGCAACCGTTCCCGTGTGGACACAAAGCTCGCCCGCCCCTGCGCATCCCACGCCAGATGATACTTCATCGTCACCATGTCTGTCTCGGGCGGCAGACTCTCCTTGAGTGCAACCAGCCCCGCCGCTTGACTCGGCGGCAGCACATCGTCGGCATCCATCCACATGACAAAATCCATCGTCGCCTTGGAAAAGGAAAAGTTTCTCGCCGCAGAAAAATCGTCCACCCACGGAAAATCATAAATCTGCTCTGTATATCGCCCCGCAATGTCCTTTGTCTCGTCCGTCGAGCCGGTGTCTACAATGACAATCTCATCCACCGCATCTTTTACGCTCTCAAGGCATCGTCCCAGCACCGCTGCCTCATTTTTCACAATCATGCACAAGCTGATTCGCATAATAAAAGTCCCTCCTAAAATAACATGGATGCTCTATTTTATGCGCAGACGAGGGGACCCGCCCGCAGGAATCTTGACATTCTCCGCCACAAACCATATAATTCTATGGAAGGTTTTGAGACTAGGACTGCGACAAGGAGGTTTCCGGCATGGAACGTAAAATCAAGCGCATCGGTGTGCTCACCAGCGGGGGAGACGCACCGGGCATGAACGCCGCCATTCGGGCAGTGGCACGCACCGCCGCTCATTATGACATGGAGTGCGTCGGTATTCGCCGCGGCTACCACGGCCTGATTCAAGGCGACATTCGCCCCATGAGCTTTGAGGATTCCAGCGACTTATCCCGCCGCGGCGGCACGGTGCTCTACACTGCCCGCAGCGAGGAATTTCGCACGGAGGAAGGGCAGCTCAAGGCTGTCAATAACTGCAAATTGTTCGGTCTGGACAGCGTCATCGCCATCGGCGGCGACGGTACGTTTCGCGGCCTACAGGCGCTCAGCGACCGCGGCATCGCCGTTGTCGGCATCCCCGGCACCATCGACAACGACATTGCCTGCTCGGATTACACCATCGGCTACGACACCGCCTGTAACACCGCCCTCGACGCTATCGACCGTCTGCGCGACACCATGAAGAGCCACGAGCGCTGCTCCGTCGTAGAGGTCATGGGGCGTCACGCAGGGCATTTGGCACTCTATGTCGGTCTCGGCTGCGGTGCCACCTCGATTTTGATTCCCGAATACGAGTCGGATTTCGAGCAAGAGGTGCTCGAACCCATCCGCCGCTCTCGCTTGCAAGGCCGCACGCACTTTATGATTGTCGTCGCCGAGGGGTACGGCAGCGCCTCCGACGTGGCTGCCCGCATTGAGGACGCCCTCGCCATCGACACCCGCGTGACCATCCTCGGCCACGTCCAGCGCGGCGGCAGCCCCACGGCGCGTGACCGCGTTGCCGCAGGCTACATGGGCTACCACGCCGTGAAAGCGCTGGCCGACGGCAAAACCAACCGCCTTATCTGCCGCCGGGGCGACCACTACATGGACGTGGACATCGCCGAGGGTCTCAGCCGAAGCAAGCCCCTCAAGGTGGCCGGCTATGAGATTATGAAGGTGCTCACCGGCATCCACGACTGAGTGTATACGCACAAAAACGCCCCTTCTGTTAGCGGCAGAGCGGGCGTTTCATCAATTTCGTGTAAGAACTAAAAACTTTTTGTATTCAATTGGATTTTCCGGTTGTAAAACGTCGGCGAATATGCTAGACTTGTACAAACAATTTTTTAGGAGATGAAGCGTACATGAAGGAGTTTCCCAGCCGCGCATCCGCCCTTGCACTGGTCTTGAAGTACAATGCAGACCCCTTCCACCGCCGCCACGCTGTCACGGTCGAGGCCGTCATGGGGCACTTCGCCCGGGAACGGGGCTACGCCGAGGAGGCCGGGTTCTGGGAGAGCGTGGGGCTGCTCCACGACGTAGACTTTGGCAGCTTTCCCGACGAGCACTGCCAAAAAGCGCCGGAGCTGCTCGCTGAAATCGGCGCAAGCGATGCGCTGATTCACGCCGTCGTCAGCCACGGCTGGGGGCTCTGCGCCGATGTGAAGCCGGAGCACGAGATGGAAAAGCTGCTCTTCGCCGGCGACGAGCTCACCGGGCTGATTTTCGCCGCCTCCCTCATGCGCCCGAGCAAATCCACAAAGGACATGGAGCTCTCCAGCCTCAAGAAAAAGTTCAAGGACAAAAAGTTTGCCGCTGGCTGCTCGCGCGACGTGATTCGACAAGGAGCCGAGCTGCTGGGCATCGAGCTGGAGGAGCTGCTGAGCCTCACGCTCACCGCCATGCAGGCCTGCGAGGACAAGATTGAAGCCGCTGTTACAGTATTATAAGAGGAGAAGAGAATATGGCCATTTATTTAACAGAACCGTCCCGCACCTTTGGTGAATACCTGCTCATCCCCGGTTATTCCTCTGTTGACTGCGTTCCGTGGAATGTCAGTCTGAAAACGCCGCTGGTGAAATTCAAAAAAGGCGAAAAAATCCCCCTGTCGCTCAACATTCCCATGACCTCCGCCATCATGCAGTCCGTCTCCGACGACAACATGGCCATCGCACTGGCCAGAGAGGGCGGTGTCTCCTTCATTTATGGCTCGCAGTCTATCGAATCGCAGGCGCAGATGGTCAGTCGTGTGAAAAATTACCGCGCCGGGCTCGTCGTCAGCGACTCCAACGTCTCGCCGGAGAGCACATTGGCGGACATTCTGGAGCTCAAACGCAAAACCGGGCACTCCACCGTCGCTGTCACCGCTGACGGCACACTCGAGGGCAAGCTTGTCGGCCTCGTCACCAGCCGCGACTATCGGGTCAGCCGCATGGCGCCGGATACCAGGGTGGAGACCTTTATGACCACGCTAGAGCAGCTCATTTACGCCGGCGAGGACACCAGTCTCAAAGAGGCCAACGACATCATCTGGGATCACAAGCTCAACTGTCTGCCTCTGGTGGACAAGGAGGGGCGCTTGAAATACATGGTATTTCGCAAGGACTACTCCGCCCATAAGGAGAACGAAAACGAGCTCATCGACGGACACAAGCGCTTCGTCGTCGGCGCAGGCATCAACACCAGAGACTACGCCGAGCGCATCCCCGCCCTCGTCGAGGCAGGGGTGGACGTGCTGTGCATCGACAGCTCCGAGGGCTTTAGCGAGTGGCAGAAAATCACCATCGACTATATCCGCAAAACCTACGGCGACACGGTCAAGGTTGGCGCAGGCAACGTCGTTGACAAAGAGGGCTTCCTGTATCTGGTCGCAGCGGGCGCAGACTTCGTCAAGGTCGGCATCGGCGGCGGAGCCATCTGCATCACCCGCGAGCAAAAGGGCATCGGCCGCGGACAGGCCACCGCCGTCATGGAGGTCGCCGCCGCCCGCGACGAGTATTTTGAAAAGACCGGCATCTACGTGCCCATATGCTCCGACGGCGGCATCGTCCACGATTATCACATCACGCTCGCCCTCGCCATGGGCGCAGATTTCCTCATGCTGGGTCGCTACTTCGCCCGCTTCGACGAGAGCCCCAGCGACAAGGTCATGATTAACGGCGTCTACCGCAAGGAGTATTGGGGCGAGGGCTCCAACCGCGCCCGCAACTGGCAGCGCTATGACCTGGGCGGCGACGGCAAGCTCTCCTTTGAAGAGGGCGTTGACTCCTACGTGCCCTACGCAGGCACGCTCAAGGACAACGTGGACTTATCCTTGAGCAAGGTGCGCTCCACTATGTGCAACTGCGGCGCCCGCAACCTCCCCGAACTGCGAGACAAGGCAAAAATCACCCTTGTTTCCTCCACCAGTATCGTTGAGGGCGGCGCCCACGACGTGGTGCTCAAGGACAACAAGCAGATAAACTAATTGAATAAGAAGAGCCGGACAACAACAGTTGTCCGGCTCGTTTTATTGCTGAAGGTTCAATCAAAAATCAAAGATTAAGGAGAAACTGCGCCGGTAAAGCCGACAATAACGGCTTTCAAACTGGTGTTTTCATCCTGCAAACGGTTGATTTCTGCTTGCAACTCGGCGTTTTTCGCCAGCGCGCGCTGATAGAACTCAATGCCGACCGTTTCGCCGGTCTCCGTGGTCACCTGTACCGTAGAGGTGGCTTGCTCCCAGGTGATGCCAAGCCCCGTCAGCTCTGAGATTTTACGCACCGGCAGATAGGTGGTCTGCTGATAGAGAATACTAAAGGGCACTTGCGTGCCGTTGTCGAGGGTATAATTTTCTGTGAGCCCTGCTTTTTGCTCGCCATTGACAGAAATAATAACCCGATTAAAGGAGAATTCCCCGTCGGCAAATGCCGGGATGACCAGCATCATGGCGAGCACTGCGGCACAGATGCCGGCAATAAATCCTGTGAAGTGTTTTTTCATTCAAACGTCATTCCTTCCAAGTTTGGAGATTGATTCTATATTTTTCATCATGCAGCAGCGAGGTTATTGCCATTGTATCATATCTTTTGACGAAATACAACAGAGATTGTTTCCTTTTCATGCTTTTGAATTGGCTTGAATGACAATTGACAATGGCTGCGGAAAACGGTAAGATGAATATGTAGAAAATGAATCTGCCAATTTGAGGAGCGGTGCCAGCCATGATATGCAATCAAATTGAAAAAATGAAAGTAGTCCGTTAAGGTGGTGGTGCGTTCGCACTACCGCCTATATTTTTTTTAGGGAGGCTGAAACTCATGATGAAAGTAGCAGTATTAATGGGCAGCGATAGCGATTTGCCCATCGCAGAGAAGGCAGCGATTGAGCTGAAGGATTTTGGAATTCCATTCGAGGTACACATTCTCTCGGCGCACCGCAGCCCGGAGCGGGCGGCAGAATTTGCCGCCACCGCACGGGACAAGGGCTTTGGCGTTATCATCGCCATGGCGGGCATGGCAGCGCATCTGGCCGGCGTGCTGGCTGCGCATAGCACTTTGCCGGTGATTGGCGTGCCCTGTAAGGGCGGGACAGTGGACGGCCTGGATGCTCTGCTGGCGACTGTACAGATGCCCACGGGTATTCCGGTGGCGACGGTGGCGCTCAACGGCGGCGCCAATGCGGCGATTTTGGCGGCGCAGATTCTGTCTCTCGGCGACGAGGGCCTTGCAAAGAAGCTGACGCAGCGAAAAATGGAAATGGACGAAACGCTGAAGAAGAAGGATACCGAGATACAAGGCAAATTTTAGATATTGTTTATCGATAAATTTTTATCGATAAACAATATGGGAAAATCTACGAAATCACGCAATTTATGAAAAAAGAGAGAAGGCTTTTCGCATGAAAAAAACAGAGCAGCTATACGAGGGGAAGGCAAAAAAGGTATTTGTCACCGACGACCCGAGTCTCTGCATCGTGTCCTATAAGGACGATGCGACCGCCGGAAACGGCGCAAAGAAGGGCACCATCGCAGGCAAGGGTGAAATCAACAACCGCGTGACGAACCACCTCATGCAGCTCTTAGAGACGCAAGGGATTGCCACCCATTTCGTCGAGCAGCTATCCCCCCGTGAAACGCTGGTGAAGCGGGTGAGCATCGTCCCGCTGGAGGTCATCGTGCGCAACATCGCCGCCGGAAGCCTCGCCACCCGCCTCGGTCTTGCGGAGGGCGTGAAGATGCCCAAGCCCGTGCTGGAGCTCTGCTACAAGGACGATGCGTTAGGTGACCCCATGGTCAACGACTATCATGTCATGGCAATGGGCTGGGCGAGTAGGGAAGAGCTGAACACTATTGCTGCGATGGCCTTCAAAATCAACGAGGTGCTCACGGTCTACCTTAGGGATGCGGGCATTGAGCTCATTGACTTCAAGCTGGAATTCGGAAAAACCACGGACGGACAGCTGGTGCTGGCGGACGAAATCTCACCAGACACCTGCCGTTTCTGGGACAGCAAGACCGGCGAAAAGCTGGACAAAGACCGCTTCCGTCGGGATTTGGGTGGCGTTGAGGACGCCTATCAAGAAGTGCTGCGGCGTTTGATGGGGGATTAAGTATGGATGTATTTGACAAGCTCCACGAGGAGTGCGGCGTGTTCGCCGTGTATGACCGGGGAGAGATTGAGGGCGAGGTCGCCCGCATGACCTACTATGGCCTCTATGCCTTGCAGCACAGGGGACAGGAGAGCTGCGGCATCGCCGTCAACGACGGCGGCGTGGTCTCCAATCATCGGGATTTGGGCCTGGTGAACGAGGTGTTTCATACGGCGGAAATCGACGGTCTCGGCAGGGGGCAGATTGCTGTGGGGCACGTGCGCTACGCCACCACGGGCACCCGCCGCCGCTCCAATGCGCAGCCGCTGGTGTCCAATCACATCAAGGGCTCGATGACCCTCGCCCACAACGGCAACATCACCAACGCCGCCCAGCTGCGGGAGGCGCAGGAGCTCAAGGGCGGTATTTTTCACACCACCGCTGACACGGAGGTCATCGCCTATGCGATCACGCAGGAGCGTTTGACCTCGCCCAGCATTGAAAAGGCGGTTGAGGCGGCGATGCTGAAATTGCAGGGGGCGTACTCGCTCGTGCTCATGTCGCCGCGCAAGCTGGTGGCCGCCCGCGACCCGAGGGGCTTTCGCCCGCTGTGCATGGGTAAGCTCGGCGAATCAATCATTTTCGCCAGCGAGGACTGCGCCATCAACGCCGTCGGCGGTACCTTTATCCGTGACATCGAGCCGGGCGAAATCGTGATTGTCACCGCTGACGGCATCGACTCAATCCGCACGCACTGCGGGCAGAAAACCTCGATGTGCGTGTTTGAGTACATCTACTTCGCCCGCCCGGATTCGGTCATCGACGGCGCTTCGGTACACGAGGCGCGCATGAACTCCGGCATTGAGCTTGCCCGCCAGCATCCTGTGGAGGCTGACGTGGTCATCGGCGTGCCGGATTCGGGTCTGGATGCGGCGCTGGGTTACGCCAGAGAGAGCGGAATCCCTTACGGCATCGGCTTTTTGAAGAACAAATACATCGGCAGAACCTTCATTGCGCCCACGCAGGCGCAGCGGGAAAACGACGTGGCGATTAAGCTCAACCCCATCTCCGCCACGGTGCGGGGCAAGCGGGTGATTATGGTGGACGACTCCATTGTGCGCGGAACGACCAGCTTGAAAATCATCAAGCTGCTGCGCCAGGCGGGGGCGAAGGAAGTACACATGCGTTTATCCTGCCCGCCGTTCCTCTATCCCTGTTATTTTGGCACGGACATTGATTCCAGCGAGAATTTGATTGCGTTTAACCACAGCATTGAGGAAATTCGAGAGATTATCGGTGCGGACAGTCTGGGCTTTTTGGCGCTCGATGCCCTGCCGCGGCTGGCGCCGGACTGCAAGCTGAATTTCTGCAACGGCTGCTTCAGCGGCGAGTACAGCGTAGCGCCGCCGGAGGCCGGGTCGAAGTTCAAGTTCGAGCAGAAGATTGAGAGATAATATGAGCTTGCGAAGCGCTTTTACCAGAGAAAGAAGGGGAATGGATGAAAAGTCAGAGTGAGAGCTACAAGGCCGCCGGCGTGGATATCACCGCCGGTTATCAAGCCGTTGAGCTGATGAAGGAGCATGTAAACCGAACGATGATTCCCGGTGTACTGTCCGGTTTGGGCGGCTTCGGCGGCCTATTTGAACTGGATTTGAGCGGCATGACGAGGCCCGTGCTGGTGTCCGGCACGGACGGCGTGGGCACGAAGCTGCGCCTTGCGTTTTTGATGGACAAGCACGACACGGTGGGCATCGACTGCGTGGCCATGTGCGTCAACGACATCATTTGCGGCGGCGCAAAGCCGCTGTTTTTCCTTGATTATATCGCCTGCGGGAAGAATGTGCCGGAGAAAATGGCGGCGATTGTCTCCGGCATCGCAGAGGGCTGCGTGCAGGCGGGCTGCGCCCTCGTGGGCGGCGAAACCGCTGAAATGCCGGGCTTTTACCCCGAAGATGAGTACGACTTGGCGGGATTTTCCGTGGGTGTTGTCGATAAGGACAAGATCATTGATACGGCCGGCGTGCAGGTGGGCGACGTGGTGCTTGCGCTGCCGTCCTCCGGGGTGCACTCCAATGGGTTTTCGCTGGTGCGGAAGATTTTCCGCCTCAACGAGCGGGTTGAGGTGCTGCACGAGTATGTGGAGTCGCTCGGGGAGACGCTGGGCGAGGCGCTGTTGCGCCCAACGAGCATCTATGTCAAGCCGGTGCTTGCGCTGCTGGAGGCCGTGGAGGTACATGGTCTCTCGCACATCACGGGCGGCGGATTTTATGAGAACTTGCCGCGGTGTCTGCCCGAGGGCGTGAGCGTGGCGCTGGACAAGGCGGCAATTGTGACCCCGCCGATTTTCGATTTGATTGCGCAGGCGGGCAATATCCCGGAGCGGGATATGTATAACACCTTTAATATGGGCGTGGGTATGGCGGCGATTGTGCCTGCGAGCTGTGAAGCGAAAGCGCTTGACACGCTGAGAGCGGCAGGTGTTGAGGCCTATCGGCTTGGGCAGATTGTGGCGGGCAATCGAGAGGTTTTGCTATGAAGCGGGTGGCGATTTTTGTCTCCGGCGGCGGCACAAATTTACAGGCGCTCATCGACGCATCAAAGGCGGGGGCGATGCCCCATGCGGAGCTTGCGTTGGTCGTGGCCTCCAAAAACGACGCCTATGCGTTGGAGCGGGCAAAGGCGGCGGGGATTCTCTCCACCGTGCTGCGGCGGCGGGAGTTTGAAACCTGGGATATTTTCGACGGCGTGATGCTGGGTCTCCTGCGGGCGAAGCACATTGATTTGGTGGTGCTGGCGGGATACATGACCATTCTGGGTCCCAAGGTGACGGCGGCGTACGCGGGGCGGATTGTCAACGTGCACCCGGCGCTGATTCCTGCGTTTTCCGGCGAGGGCTTTTACGGTCTGCGGGTGCATGAGGCAGTGTTGGAACGGGGCTGTAAGCTCACGGGTGCAACGGTGCATCTGGTCAACGAGGTCGTGGACGGCGGGGAAATTCTACTGCAAAAGGCCGTGGAGGTTTTGCCCGGGGACACAGCGGAGAGCCTGCAAAAGCGCGTGATGGAGCAGGCGGAGTGGGTCTTACTACCCCAAGCGGTTGAGGGTCTTTGCAGCGGCGCATGGGAGTCGCAGAAATGGAGCATGTCATGAAGGAAATAGAACTGAAATACGGTTGCAACCCCAATCAAAAGCCCGCAAAAGTTTTTATGAAGGACGGCGAGTTGCCCATCACAGTCCTCAACGGCAAGCCGGGGTATATCAACCTGCTTGATGCGCTCAACGGCTGGCAGCTGGTGAAGGAATTGAAGGCGGCGACGGGGCTTCCGGCGGCGACCTCGTTCAAGCACGTTTCGCCTGCGGGCGCAGCGGTTGGACTGCCGCTGGATGCGGTGCTGCGGCAGATTTACTTCGTGCCGGAGGATTTGGAGCTGACGCCGTTGGCCTGCGCCTACATTCGGGCGCGGGGGGCTGACCGCATGTCGTCCTTCGGCGACTGGGTAGCGCTCTCCGATGTCTGCGACGAGGCGACGGCGCTGTTTTTGAAGCCGGAGGTGAGCGACGGCATCATTGCGCCGGGGTATACGGAAAAGGCGCTGGAGATCCTCAAAAGCAAGCGCAAGGGTGGCTACAATGTGGTGCAGGTTGATGCGGATTACGTGCCTGCGCCGATTGAGCGCAAGGACGTGTTCGGCGTGAGCTTCGAGCAGGGGCGCAACGAGTTTGTGATTGACAAGAGTCTGCTGGCATGCGTTCCGACGGCGAATAAGGACTTTAACGAGGCGCAAGGGCGGGATTTGCTCATTTCGTTGATTGTGCTGAAATATACGCAGTCGAATTCGGTTTGCTACGTGAAGGACGGGCAGGCCATCGGTATCGGAGCGGGGCAGCAGAGCCGGATTCACTGCACCAGACTCGCCGGAAACAAGGCGGATATCTGGCATTTGCGCCAGCATCCGAAGGTTTTGGCGCTGGACTTTTTGCCTGCGCTCGGTCGGGCGGATCGGGACAACACCATCGACGTTTACATCTCCGACGAGTGGGAGGATGTGGTGGCCGACGGCCAGTGGCAGAGCCGCTTTGCGAGTCGGCCTGTGCCCTTGACGGCGGAGGAGAAGCGGACATTTTTGCAGGCGGTGACTGGCGTTTCGCTGGGCAGCGATGCGTTTTTTCCCTTCGGCGACAACATTGAGCGGGCGCACAAGAGTGGCGTGACCGCCATCGTGCAGCCCGGCGGTTCCATTCGGGACGACAACGTGATTGCGGCCTGCGACAAGCATGGCATTGCAATGGCGTTTTGTGGGATGAGACTGTTTCACCATTAAAATATGAGGTGCAGAATATGAAGGTTGCGGTCATTGGCTCCGGCGGGCGTGAGCATGCCATTGTGAAGAAATTGCGAGAGAGCGCAGCGGTTGACAAGCTCTTTTGCTTGCCGGGAAACGGCGGCATTGCGGCGGATGCGACCTGCGTGAATATCAGCGCAATGGACGTGGATGCCGTAAAGGTGTTTTGCTTGACAGAGCAGATGGATTATGTGGTGGTTGCGCCGGATGACCCGCTGGCCATCGGCATGGTGGATGCGCTGGAAGCGGCGGGCATTGCCTGCTTTGGCCCGAATCAAGCGGCGGCTCGGATTGAGGCCAGCAAGGTTTTTTCCAAGCAACTTATGACGAAATACGGCATCCCGACGGCAAAATTTGCGGATTTTACCACGATTGACGAGGCAATGGCGTATATTTGCGCTGAAAATTGCTATCCCGTGGTCATCAAAGCGGACGGGCTTGCGCTGGGCAAGGGCGTGCTGATTTGCGAGGACGAGGCGGCGGCGAGGCGAGGGCTTTCGGATATGCTGGAGAGCGAAAAATTCGGGAAGAGCGGTCGTCAGGTCGTGGTGGAGGAGTTTCTCACCGGCCCCGAGGTGACGGTTTTGGCGTTTTGCGACGGAAAAACCGTTGTTCCTATGGTCTCCAGTATGGATCATAAGCGGGCGCTGGACGGCGATCTGGGGCTCAACACCGGCGGCATGGGCGTGATTGCGCCGAACCCATTTTACACGGAAACGCTTGCGGCGCAGTGCATGAAGGAAATTTTCCTACCGACCATGCGGGCGATGGAGACGGAGGGCTACCCGTTCAAGGGCTGTCTCTACTTTGGGCTGATGCTCACGCCAAACGGCCCGAAGGTGATTGAGTACAACTGCCGCTTCGGCGACCCGGAGACGCAGGCTGTGCTGTCCTTATTAGAGGGCGATTTGCTGGAAATTTTCATGGCATGCAGCAAGGGCATACTGGCGGCGGAGATGGTGCGGTTTTCCGAAAAAGCGGCGGCCTGCGTGGTGATTGCCAGCGGCGGATATCCGCAGGAATACGAGAAGGGATTTGAAATTTCCGGGCTGGAAGCTGTGCGCAGCTCGACCGTGTATGTGGCGGGTGCGGCGCAGAAAGACGGTGCGCTTGTCAGCAACGGCGGGCGGGTGCTGGGCGTGACGGCGGTGGCGGATACGCTGGCGGCGGCGCTGGCGCAGGCCTATGCGGATGTGAAGCAAATTCACTTTACGAATATGTTCTATCGGAGCGACATCGGGCGCTCCGCTTTGGAGGGGTAAGATGGTACAGCGGATTTATGTGGAGAAGAAGCCGGAGTATGCGGTGGAGGCTAGGGGGCTGCTTGCGGAATTGCAGGAAGTGCTGGGGCTGAAAGATTTGACCGGTTTGCGGGTGCTCAACCGCTACGATGTGGAGGGAATTGCCGAGGCACTGTTCGCCTCGGCGGTGACCAATGTGTTCTCGGAACCGCCGCTGGACGAGGTGTATGACCACCTGCCGGAGGCGGGCTTTCGCTTTGCTGTGGCCTATTTGCCCGGTCAGTTTGACCAGCGGGCGGACTCGGCAGCGGCGTGTATTTCCTTACTCTCGCAGGGGAAACGGCCGCTTGTACGCTCGGCTCGGGTCTATTTGATTGAGGGCGCATTGAGCGAGGCTGACTGCGGGCGGATTCAAAATTATGTGGTCAATCTGGTAGAGAGTGAAGTGGTTTCACTTAACAGGCTTGAGACGCTGGTGGCTGACTACCCTGCGCCGCCAGATGTGGCGGTGCTCACTGAATTTTGCGACTTGGACGAGCAGGGCTTAAAGGGCTTTTTGGCAGACTACGCTCTGGCGATGGATTTTGCGGATATTTCCTTCTGTCAAGGTTATTTTCGGGAGGAAAACCGTGCGCCGACCCTAACGGAAATCCGGATGATTGACACCTATTGGAGCGACCATTGCCGTCACACGACCTTTGGCACGGAGCTTGTGGACGTGGAGATTCACGATGCGCAGGTGAAGAAAACCTTCGACCTCTATCTGGATTTGCGTAAGCAGCTCGGACGGGAAGAAAAGCCGCTGACGATGATGGACATGGCGACGATTGGTGCGCGGGCGCTGAAGGCGGCGGGTAAGCTCGAAAACCTCGACGAGAGCGAGGAAATCAACGCTTGCAGCGTGAAAGTACAGGTGGATGTGGACGGGCAGGACGAGGATTGGTTGCTGCTGTTCAAGAACGAGACCCACAACCACCCCACAGAGATTGAGCCCTTCGGTGGGGCGGCGACCTGCATCGGCGGGGCGATTCGCGACCCGCTGTCCGGGCGGGGCTATGTGTATCAAGCGATGCGGGTGACAGGTGCGGGCGACCCTCTTGCGCCGGTGTCGGAAACCCTCGCAGGCAAGCTGCCGCAACGAAAACTGACGCAGACGGCGGCGGCGGGATATGCGAGCTACGGTAATCAGATTGGTCTTGCCACAGGGCAGGTGCGGGAGCTTTATCACCCGGGCTATGTCGCCAAACGCATGGAAATTGGCGCTGTGGTGGGTGCGGTTCCGCTGGCAAATGTGCGGCGGGAGACACCGGAAGCGGGCGATGTCGTGATTTTGCTCGGTGGCCGCACGGGGCGTGACGGCTGCGGCGGCGCAACGGGCTCGTCCAAGGCGCACAAGGCGGACAGTCTGGAGGCGTGCGGTGCTGAGGTGCAAAAGGGCAATGCGCCGGTGGAGCGGAAGCTACAGCGGCTGTTTCGCAATCCGGCGGCGGCGAGACTGATTCGGCGCTGCAATGATTTTGGCGCAGGCGGCGTTTCGGTGGCGATTGGCGAGCTGGCCGACGGCCTGGACATTGATTTGGACATGGTACCGAAGAAATACGACGGCTTGGACGGCACGGAGCTTGCCATCAGCGAGAGCCAGGAGCGCATGGCGGTCGTCGTTGAGGCCAAGGATGCGGCGGCGATGGTTGCGCTTGCCGACGAGGAAAACTTGGAGGCGACGATTGTCGCAGCAGTGACGGCGGAGCCCCGCCTTGTGATGCGCTGGAGAGGGAAAACCATCGTGGATATTGGTCGGGCCTTCCTCAATTCCAATGGTGCGAGCAAGCAGGCGAGGGTGGAAATCGAGGAGAAGCCGGTGCGTTTTGCCTCTCTTTCGGGCAGCTTGTGCGAGAAGCTGACGGCGGCCATGAGTGACCTCAACACCTGCTGCCAGAAGGGTTTGGCGGAGCGTTTCGATGCGACCATCGGTGCGGGGACGGTGATGATGCCCTTCGGCGGGCAATATCAGCTCACGCCGGTGCAGGGCATGGTGGCGAAGCTCCCTGTTTTGGGGGAGACGACGACGGTTTCCGGCATGGCGTTCGGCTTTGACCCCTATTTGAGCGAGCAAAATCCCTATGCGGGGGCGTACCAGGCGGTGGCCGACAGTGCGGCGAAGCTGGTTGCTATGGGCTTCTCCCGTCGGGAGATGTACTTGAGCTTTCAAGAGTATTTTGAGCGGCTACGCAACGAGCCAAAGCGTTGGGGCAAGCCGGTTTCAGCGCTGATGGGTGCCTTGCAGGCGCAGCTGGATTTGCAAATTGCGGCGATTGGCGGCAAGGATTCCATGTCCGGCTCCTTTGAGGATTTGGACGTGCCGCCGACGCTGGTCTCCTTCGCCATGGCGACGGGGAAGCTGGACGGCGTGGTTACGCCGGAGTTCAAGGAGGCGGGTCAGAAGCTCTGTCTGATGACCGCATTGCCGGAGGAGGCGTACTCGGTTGCGCAGATGCTCGACCGTTTGGAAGCGGAAATTCGCAGCGGGAACGTGACGGCGGCCTATGTCTGCGGGCGCAGCGGCGTGGCGGCGGCGCTGGTGGAGATGAGCCTTGGCAACCGCATCGGCGTGAAGCTGGCGGGCGGGCTTGACCTGTTTGTTCCCGCCTTTTCGCAGGTGGTTGTCGCCTGTAAAGAAGCGGTGGACGGGGCGGTTTTGCTCGGTGAGACTGTGAATGAATACTGCTTTACAGTTGACGATGAGACGGTTGGACTCAAGACTGTNGAAGTCGCTTATATCAANAAGTTGGAGTCGGTGTTCCCCTGGCGGGGCGAGGNGAGNTNTGCGACAGAGTGCGTAAAGGAAATTAGCTTTACGGCGAAAACTGCGCCGGTTGTTTCCAAGGCTATCAAACCGCAGGTTCTCATTCCGGTTTTCCCCGGCACGAACTGCGAATTTGACTCTGCGAGAGCCGTGGAACGAGCCGGAGGCACAGCGAAAATTCTGGTCATTCGGGATTTGACGGCGCAGGCGGTGGCGGAGAGTGCGGCGGCGCTGGCGCAGGCCATCGGCGAGAGCCAAATTGTGCTGCTGCCCGGCGGATTTTCCGGCGGCGACGAGCCGGAGGGCAGTGCAAAGCTGATTACTGCTTTCTTCCGCGGTGCGGCGGTAAAGGATGCGGTGCACGAGCTGCTGGGCAAGCGGGACGGGCTGATGCTGGGTATTTGCAACGGTTTCCAGGCGCTCATTAAGCTAGGGCTCCTGCCTTACGGCGAGATTCTGGAGCAGAAGCCGGAGGCACCGACGCTCACGTTCAACACCATCGGCCGCCATCAGAGCATGATGGTGCAGACCCGCATTGCCTCGAACCTTTCGCCGTGGCTGCGCCACGAACCGGTGGGCAGTGAGCACAGCATTGCGGTGAGTCATGGTGAGGGGCGCTTTGTCGCCGACTACGCCACGCTGCGGATGCTGGAGCAGAAGGGCATGATTGCCGCACAGTACGTGGATTTGAACGGCAAGCCCACCATGGATTTGCGCTACAACCCCAACGGCAGCGCATGGGCGATTGAGGCGATTACCAGTGCGGACGGCCGAATTTTGGGCAAGATGGGCCACACGGAACGCAGCGGCGCAGGTCTGTATCAGAACATTGCGGGCAACCGCTACCAGAAGCTCTTCGAGGGCGGCATCGACTATTTTAAGTAGAATATTGAAAAAGCCCGCCCCATTCCAACATAGGAATGGGGCGGGCTTTCCTTTTAAGCGAAATGTTAGAAGTGAAGCCGCCGTCGCAGCTCGGCCTGCACGATATGCCCCTCAAACAGCAGGAGGCTCAGCAGGAAGAAGATGCTCAAGCCGCCGGAAATCATGGCAGGGAGCTTGACTTGGATGAAGCTGCTGCTGGAAAAGAGCAGAATCATTGAGCCGAGGCCGATGGCGGCGCAGCTGAGAGCGTACACCAGATAGTCCGAGGCAGAGAGGTTGGCGATGCGCCCGTAAACGGCGAGCGCCACCAGCACGCAGGCGCTCAAGATGGGCAGCACATAGTCCAGCGACCAGTGGCGAAAACCGGTGAACACGTCCCAGATGATGGCGAGGATGAAAATGGCAAGCATTTGCCACATCATGCTTTTAATAATCTGCCGCTTTCCCCGCAAAAAGGCGTAAAAACCCGCCCAGAAGCTGCCAATGCCTAGCAAAACGAAGAGAGACCAACTGAAATGGTCACTGAGCTCGTAGTTGATAATCAGACAGCACAGTGCGGCGGTGATGGTCACGAGGGCGCAAACCTGCATGAAGCGGCGGGTGTAGTTGACCCGCAGCGGGATGAAGGGATAGCGGGCCGGCAGGGCTTGTGTGCCGGTGGTCGGCATGCCGCAGAGCGGACAGAGCGGGCGGTTCCCCGTGAAAGAAACGCTACATTGCGGACATTTCATGCGTCCACCTCCTCGCCGTTGGTTTCAGAAATCGTGATGGGAACGCCTTGCCGGGCAAGGGCTTGAAAGAAATAACGCTGCACATTCAAGCTGCGAAAATGCGAGGCGAAGGTGATGGAGAGCACGTCGCCGGAGGAGGAGGAGCACACATGCATCTCCTTGGTGGAGGACATGCAGGACACGTCCTGTATGTACGGCTGCACGTGGGGCGGGAAGCTCACCCGCCCCACGTTGGAAAAGGAGGCGGTGACGCCGCGCTTGGCTTGATAGTGAAACAGGCGCAGCATGGGCGCCTTGATGAGCAGGGGGATGGCGCGGATGGCGATGTTGTGCTCAATGGAGGCCATGCGGTTCATCCTGTCAAGGAGGGACTCGCGGTTGGATTTTTCAGAAAACTGCTGCTTGGCGCTGGCGAGCACGTCGGCAAAGGTGTCACCCTCTTGAAAGCGGTGCGAGATGTTCATGATGCTAAAAAAGTTACGGGAGGACTTGTCCATAGGGAAATACTGGCGCATATCTGCCGGAATGGTGACAACCACGGGGCGGCGCTTGTCCCGCTGGGTCATGGTGCGCCCGATGGAGTCGATGAGCAGGGCGGTGAGGTATTCGGTCAGCGTCGCCTGCGCCTGCTTGGCCAGCGACAAAATTTGCACTACCGGCATGCAGCCCTCTACAACGCTTAGGCGGTATTCGGACAGCTGCTCGCTGCGCTGGTGAAAGGCGCGATTGCGGCGGGTGAGGGTATGGATGCTGTTTTTTTGAAAATGCTTATTGATGTTATCCTGCCCGGCATCGGTGCCGGAGGGAAAGAAAGCCAAATCGGGCTCGTCCCCGCCGTAGCGCTCGAAAAAATAATAGAGCGACACGGCCTTGAGGAACAAAATTGCCCCGGCACCGTCGCAGAGGGAGTGAAAAACCTCAATGCTGATGCGGTTGCCGAAATAGGAGACGTCGAACAGCAGCCCCGGCACGCCGCGATTGTAGAGCGGCGAGCAGGGCGGGCGGTTTTCCTCATGCACCAGCGGGCGGAGGGTGCTCTCCTCCAGATAATACCAGAAGAGGCCTTTGCGCACGACAGAGCGGAAGTAGGGCACAAAGGCCAGTGTGCGGTCGAGCGCTTTTTGCAGGTACTCCGGCTCGACCGTTTCGGTTAAGGCGAAGCTGGCGCGGATGACCAGCGGGTCTTGCCGAGAGGCGGCGGGCGTGAATATATGCGCCATGTTGTCCATGCGCCGCCAAAGGGCGTGTCGTTTTTTCAATGTTGGTTGCCCCTTCGTTGTAAAAAATCGTTGATGAGCTCATAGCATTTCGCCACCTGCGGCACAGAGACGGGCAGGGTGAACATGCCGTGGAGCGCATCGTCCAGACGGTAGACAATGACCTCGTTGCCGGCATCGAGCAGGCGATGGCCGTAAGCCTCACCCTCGTCGCGTAGCAGGTCATGGTCAGCAGTAATGATAAGGGTTTCTGGTTGCCCTGTCAAGTCGTGTGCTAAGATAGGTGCAAGGTAGCAATCGTCCAAATCCTCCGGCTTGGAGGTGTAGAGAGCCAGATAATCTTCCACCCGCTTCTTCGTGAGAAGGTAATCCTCGCCGAAGAGGTGGTAGGAGGGATATGCCTCCCGTCGGGCGGCGACGGAGGGGTAGATGAGGATTTGCCGGGCGGGGACGGGCTCGCCCGCCTCTTTGGCGAGCAGGGAGACGGCGGCGGCGAGATTTCCGCCCGCACTGTCACCCATGAGCGTGACCCGCTCGGGAGAGACTCCGGCGTTGCCCGTGAGCACCCGTTGCGTGACGGCGTAGCAGTCGAGCAGGGCGGCGGGGAAGGGATGCTCGGGTGCGAGGCGGTAATCCACGGCGAGGACACTGTGCCCGGTCTGGGCGGAAATGTCTTGACAGGTGCGGTCGTAGGAGTCGATATTTCCCGTGACCCAGCCGCCGCCGTGGAAGAAAATGATGAGGTCATCATGGGAGGCGTGGGGCGCTTGATAAAGGCGTAGAGGAATCAGATGCTCAAAATGCCGCACCTGAAAATCCGCCTTTTTGTAATGGCGTTTTGTGAAAGTGAGTCGTCTGCTCACCTTGTCGAGCTTGCGGTAGGTTTTGTAAGAGCTTTGCATGTCTCCCCGCAGGCGGGTGACAAGCTTCACTGCCCGCCGCAATGCGGGATGGATGGCCACGTGCGATACCTCCAAATACTTGTCTTGAAAAGGGATTAGATATAGTATAACAGAAAAAACGAAAAAAGAAAGCCATCCTTGGTGATTTTAATCTTTTCAAAAATGGAATTGTGTTGTATAATAATTGGCAGTATTTGTGAGAGAGGTGATGGCGTGAATATTCAGTGGTATCCGGGACACATGACCAAGACCCGTCGGATGATGGAAGAGCAGATTGGCATGGTGGACATTGTGCTGGAGCTGTTGGATGCGCGCATTCCCATCTCCTCGCGCAATCCGGATATTGACGGCATTGCGGGCGAGAAGCCCCGTTTGATTATCCTCAACCGGGTTGATCAGGCGGATGCAAGCACGACGAAGCGCTGGCGCAGTTGGTTTGAGGCGCAGAAGCTGCCGGTTTTGGAGACGGATGCAAAAACCGGCAAGGGCGTGAAGGATTTGTCTGCCGCCGTGCGGCATGTGCTGCGGGAAAAAATCGCCCGCAATGCGGTGCGCGGTATGGTCGGAAAGCCTCTGCGCGCCATGGTTGTGGGCGTGCCGAACGTGGGGAAGTCCACCTTCATCAATAAGGTGTCCGGCCGGACGGCGGCGAATGCGCAAAATAAACCGGGCGTGACTCGCGGGCGGCAGTGGATTACCGTGGACAGTACCTTGGAGCTGATGGACACGCCGGGGATTCTCTGGCCGAAGTTTGAAGACCCGATTACGGGGATGCATTTGGCGTTTACGGGCGCAGTGAAGGACGATATCTTGGATAAAGAAGCGCTGTCCTTCCATTTGATGACGGTGCTTGCAAAGCACTATCCCGCACGCGTGTTGGAGCGCTACAAGATTGACGTGAGCGCCTGCGCCGACGGCTGGGAGATGCTGGAGCAGGCGGGAGCGAAGCGGGGCTTTAAGGTGCGGGGCGGCGAGGTGGATTTGGAGCGGATGTGCAACACGCTGCTCTCCGAGTACCGCGAGGGCAAGCTCGGCATGATAAGCTTTGAAGCGCCGGAGGACTTGCCGCATGACTGAGACGATTGACATGCTGGCCCATGAGGCGGCAGCACGGGCGCAGGGGTTTGCGCAGATTTGCGGCGTGGACGAGGTGGGCTGGGGCCCGCTGGCAGGGCCGATTTACTCCTGTGCGGTGATTTTGCCCACAGGCTTTGATATGGCGGGCGTGACGGATTCAAAAAAGCTCTCTGAGAAGAATCGGGAAGCGCTGTACGAGCCGCTGTGTGCGTGCGTGGTCTATGCGCTAGGCATTTGCTCGGTGGAGGAGTTTGAGGTCATGGGCGCAGCGGCGGCACGGTGGGAATCCATGCGGCGCGCCGTGGCGGGCTTGCCGGTTGTAGCTGATTTTGCGTTGGTGGACGGCAATCACATGCCCGATTTGGGGATGCCCGGACGGTGTATTGTCAAGGGCGATGCGGCATCCGCCTCCATTGCGGCGGCTTCAATTATCGCAAAAGTGGCGCGAGACCGATACATGGTAGAGCTCGCAAAGGAGTACCCGCAGTACGGATTTGAGCAGCACAAGGGCTATGGCACAAAGCTGCATATAGAGGCGATTCGGCAGCACGGCCCCTGTCTGGCGCACCGCAGCCGCTACATCCGAAAGGTGCTGGCCGAATGAGCACGACGCAGTTGCTCGGGCGCTTTGGAGAGGCGGCGGTGGCGGCTTATCTGAGAGAGAAGGGCTATCGCATTGTGGCGGCAAATTATTGCAGCCGCTTTGGCGAGATTGATTTGATTGCGGAGGACGGCGCATTTCTCTGCTTTGTTGAGGTGAAATTGCGCAAGAGCGGGCGTTTCGCCGAGGCGCGGGAGTTCGTGACCGCCGCCAAGCAGGAGAAGCTGCGCATCACCGCAGAGATTTATTTGTCCCAACAGCCAAGTGCGCTCCAGCCCCGCTTCGACGTGGCGGAGGTGTATGCGCCGCAGGGGATTGAGACGGCGAGGCTGGAGATTCGATATTGGGCGCATGCTTTTTAGTGTAGATTCAAACGACAAGGGGAGACGAAGAGATGTATTATGTGAGCACACGAAACAAGGAACGAAGATTTACCTCCGCTGCGGCGATTTTGCAGGGGCTGGCGCCGGATGGTGGCTTGATTACGCCGGAGGTGTTTCCCAAGCTGTCGGCCAATGCGCTGAAAACGATGTCTGAGATGAGCTACCAGCAGCGGGCGGTTTACATTATGAAGCAGTATTTGGACGATTTTTCCGTGTCCGAGGTGATGAATTACTCCAACAAGGCCTACGGCAACGGGAAGTTTGACAACGACCAGCCTGCGCCCGTGGTACGGGTGGACGACAACACTAGCGTGCTGGAGCTTTGGCACGGGCCGACCTGTGCGTTCAAGGACATGGCGCTGCAAATGCTGCCGCAGCTGATGGTGGCAGCGCTGGAGAAAACCGATGCGCAGAAAAAGCCAGTGATTTTGGTGGCGACCTCGGGCGACACCGGCTCGGCGGCCTTGGCAGGCTTTGCGGATTTGAAACCGACGAAAATTTTAGTTTACTATCCGGAAAAGGGCGTTTCCGAGGTGCAACAGTTGCAAATGACCACCCGTGAGGGGGCGAATCTGGCGGTTTGCGCCATCGAGGGCAACTTTGACCAGGCGCAGTCCGGCGTGAAGGTGCTCTTTGGCGATGCGGAGCTGCAAGCGGAGCTAGAGGAACAGGGGTATTTCCTGTCTTCGGCGAATTCCATTAACTGGGGACGCCTACTGCCGCAAATGGTTTATTACATTTCCTCCTACATTGACATGGTCAACGGCGGTGCTGTCGCAGCGGGTGAGGAAATCAACGTCTGCGTGCCGACGGGGAACTTTGGTAACATTTTGGCGGCGTACTATGCCAAGCTCTGCGGCGTGCCGATTGGGAAGCTGATTTGCGCTTCGAACGCCAATAATGTGCTCACCGATTTCATTCAGACGGGCGTTTATGACCGCAATCGCCCCTTCCATGTGACCAGCTCGCCGTCGATGGATATTTTGATTTCCAGCAATCTGGAGCGGCTGCTCTTTGCCTTTTCCGACTGGAATCCCGCCGAGGTGAGCAAGTATATGGCGGATTTGGCGCAGAACGGGCGATACGAAGTGAGCAATACCGTGAAAAAGCGGCTTGACAGTCAATTTTTTGCCGGATTTTGTGATGATGCGGGCACGAAGGCCGGCATCAAGGCGCTGTTTGAAACGCAGGGATATCTGGCCGACCCGCACACGGCGGTGGCCTTCGACGTGCTGAGGCAGTACCGTGCCGCCACGGGTGACGAGACGCAGACGCTGGTGGTTTCCACGGCGAGCCCTTACAAATTCGCCGAGGCTGTTTTGGAGGCGCTGGGCGAGGAGAGCGTGGCCGGTGTGGCGGGGCTGGAGAAGCTTGCGCAGGTGACGGGGACGACGATTCCGACGCCGTTGCAGGGCTTAGGCGACAAGGAAGTTCGCTTTACAGACATGGTTGGAGCGGAGCAGCTGCGCACACCGCTGATGAAACTGTTGGGACGGTGAGGTATGGCTCTTTACGTCCTTGCTGACACCCATTTATCCCTCGGTACAAGCAAGCCTATGGACGTGTTCGGCGGCGCTTGGGTAGACTACGTAAGCAAGCTACGGCAAGGGTTGTCGGCACTCAAGGAGGACGATGTGCTCGTGCTGGCCGGTGACATTTCGTGGGGCATGACGCTGGAGGAGGCGTTGCCGGATTTTCAGTTTCTTAACGAGCTGCCCGGGCAGAAATGGCTGGTCAAGGGCAACCACGATTACTGGTGGAGCACGGCGGGGAAAATGGCAAGCTTTTTTACTTTACATGGCCTGCATAAGCTGCATGTACTGCATAACAACTGCGCCTTTTACGGCACGACGGCGCTCTGCGGCACGCGGGGCTGGTTTTTCGAGGAGGACAAGAGCGGGGCGCACGATGAGAAGGTGTTTCGGCGGGAGTTGGGGCGCTTGGAGACCTCTTTGAAGGCGGCGGCGGGTGCCGAGGAGATTTTGGTGTTTTTGCACTACCCGCCCAGATACCAGGGCTATGCGTGTCCGGAAATTTTGCGGCTGCTGGAGCAGTATGGAGCGAAGGCGTGCTACTACGGACATCTGCACGCCGGGAGTCATAGACTGGCGATACAGGGGGCATATGCGGGCATTGATTTTCGTTTGATTGCGGCAGATTACATCAATTTTACACCATTTTTTATAAAAGAATAAAAAAGTTCAGAAAAACCCCTTTTCATTACGACAATTTTATAGTAAAATAACTTGTTAGCAATATTTAGGAGGAAGATTCAATGACAGTCAAAAGCATGGAGAAGCTGGAAAACAGCAAGGTTACCCTAGAAATCG
>JGI994J12354_10001399_pt1 | contig 24377 bp, 18 predicted proteins | sample IntmicLarv3ML3BL_FD_12354 | JGI IMG/M metagenome (IMG submission 12354)
TCCGTGGATATTCTTCCATGTTCTGCCGTCGTCGGTGGATACCTGCCATTGGTAGTATATCTTCGGATCGTTCGTAAGACTTGCATGGGTTGAAGACACTGAGGCGGTGAATATTACTTCATCACCGACATCCGCAACAACATCCGTAGGCTGCGTAACGACGGTCATGGTGAAGAGGAACGCCTTCAGTATGGGGTATCCGTTGTTGATGTTCGCGTCAAACGTCCATGTGTCGGCGAAGTCCCATCCCGGAACTTGACCTGACAATGTTGTTGTAGGGTTCTCCCAATAAATTTCTCTGAGAACATTATCTTTCAACTCTGATGTTGTCTTTCTTCCTGTTGCCTGATCCGTAAGGCGTGTACTGATATTGTTTGCAATAGTTGAACCATCAACATAGGTGTTTCCTGTTCCAATCAATGCCGTAGTAGGAACATCGGTGTATACGTTAGTGACCAAGACCGTTCCGCCGACACGTCCTATGAACAGAGCCAGGACGGATGCTGTTGCCGTGTTGGATGTTACGGTGCCCGCGGAGTAACAATTCGTCAGGCTTCCCGTGTTCAGAGCGCCTACGAGTCCTCCCGAGGTGTAATAGTTACCTGCGACGTTTCCTCCGTACGACCCGGGGCGGCTTAGGTTACCGACATTGTAACAATCCGCGAAGTGCGTGTTCTCTGCCAGACCGACCAATCCTCCCGTGTTGGAAGGCACCTGATCCTGATATGTGGTCGAATAGATCTCCAGCGAGATGTTGCCCTCGTTGAAACTCTTCGTAACGTTCTTGTTGTTGATTCCGTACAGTTCTCCGACCAGACCGCCTATGGCTATATTCCACTGTATGTTACCGGTGACCGTCGGTCTGTATAATGACAGATCACCCTTGTTGTAACTTCTCACCACATCGTTCGTCGCGTATCCTGCGAGACCTCCCATCCTGGAAGTACCTGCTGTGGCGGTAGTGGGAATTGTATGTCTTATGTTCCCCGTGTTGTATGAATCCGAGATGGAAACATTACCGTTCGCGTAACCGACAAGTCCTCCGATGTAATGGGAGTTGCTGCTGTATCCGGTTATCATGCCGCTGTTATAGCTGTTGAACATCGGCATGTATGCCTCACCCAGTATGCCTCCCGCACGTACCGTTCCCGCGACGAGGTTATTCACGAAGTTTATCGATGAATTGTTGTAGGAATTGGTCACGCTTCCGTAACTCAATCCCGCTATCCCTCCGATGTTCAATTGAGATGCCGACGTCACTGAAGTGATCGAACTGTCCACCAGTCCGAGGTTCCTTACCACTCCCGTCTCCGAGATGACGTCGAACAATCCGACGTATTGGACAGCGGTGGTTGTCTGATATCTCTCGATCCTCAATCCTGAGATGGAATGACCGTTACCGTCGAGTATTCCTTTGAATCCGTCAGTTGCCACTACCGGATTGGAATAACCGGAGGAGATCGGATCAAAATTACCATTGCTGTTGATCAATTCCCGTTTCATCAAATAGTTGCCTGCAGCAGGCAGAACATCATATTCAAATGTGAACATGAATATGCTATTATATGAATCGGTTCCGTAAACGTATATCACATACGGCGTATAAGTTGAATCAACGGTGACAGTGGCAGGATTTCCTGCCACACTTGCATTCACGCCAATCCGAGCGGTTACCGATATGCCTCCGGTATTGAAGTCAGTACGCTCTACCGTCACCAATATGGATGTGGCTGTTACCATCTGCATTGTTACATAATAATCGATTCCTCCGTTGAAATCATCATCACCGAAAATTATGTCCTGAGTAAGGTAATAATCTTTATTGTCATCCCAGGTGTAAAACGTACTGTCATAACTTGCTTCGTGTGACTGCCCGTCCCCGATCCAAGATAATTCTTCTGCGTTGCTCACAGGTATGTAATAATCAAACGGTCCGTATCCGGAAACGTTAGAGTTCTGCATTGAGATCGGTACAATGGTTGAAACCAACAATACACAAAACAGAACTGACACCAATATTGGCACATTCTTCTTCATCGTTATTCCTCTTTTTTTTGTGTCGTATCACCATGTCCGGGTTGACCATAAGCAATCAGTCCGTTCAAACATAGTTTCCAACGCCCCCGTCGAAACTATGCGTCACATGGATAATGCGATCTCTCTGGCTCTGGATGGGAATATAGATATTTAAAAGCACAGAAGGAAACTTTCAATAAGGACACAAAAGTATGTATAGCATCAACAATTCTCCTGATAAACCCATATACCAGACACTTGATTTTATGATTTTTCGATCGATAATGATTAGTGATCCGGAATTACGGCTGTGATGTTTTTACACACATCGACAATGAAAAGAATTGCGTGGCTGCATCCACTTCTCTTTCGGACTTTTTATCGCACATTGTGGAATTTAGACCAAAGTCTGGGTGCACGAACGGATGCTTGTTCCCACAAATAGAATTCGTCGTCTCCCCACTCTCCGTCTGTTTCTATTTCTGCCATGATGTCTGCCCGTTCTGCATCGGAGATCACATTCGTTTCCATCAGTGAATCGATATCTTCTCCCCTTTCGTCCAATATCATAACAGGAAGATATGCCAGCATCTCGAATTCGTACGGTGGCCCAACTGTCAGGTCGAGATCCGCCAGATAATCTATGTTCTTCAATGTTCCGAAGAATGTCTCTTTTCCCTGTGCCACCAACCAACAGCGGAAATACAATTCCGTATCATCGGAAGCATAATGATTCAGCAGTTTACACGCAATGTACGTTGCCGGGGACTCACTGTGCTCTGCGTACAACGAAACATATTGCCAGAACCGTAAAACATCCTCTGTGGGAAGCGAAGAAAGAATCTTGCCGATATTCGAATATTGCTGTTCAGTGTTCTGATGCCGCGTACGCTCGATCATGTCCCAAAATTCTTCCCTGTTCATTCAAAAACCGCCTTTTTCATTTTCACAAATACATTTGATATACTTTTCAGCCCACATATCATCAAAAAGCACCGGAACTTGGCCGATCCAACTCCTCCTTCGTGCTCCATACTCTGCCGCATTCACCGCATCCCCAGAATTTCTCATCACCGTCATCAACATAACATACGAGACCATCATTGCAGATCGGACATTTTATCGGTTTTTCTTCCTCTGCATCTCCTTCAAGAGTTACAGGCACGGATCTTCCGCACAAAGTACAGTCGGTCATCACCAATCTCTGTCCTTTTTTCACTGCCTCTTCTATCCTTTTCTCTTCTTTGCTGTCGGGTTGAAAATACCTCTGACACTTCGAACATTTTATTTCCATCAAAGATGCCTCGTTCGTAAATTGATATTATTGTTCCGAAATCCTTTTTCGGGGATTTCCGATCGATATCTGTATCTTCATGTGCGTATATTTATCCTTTTCCAAGATAGATGCGGAGTGTGCCGTCACGCTGATACGAATAATCAATCCAGCTTACATACGATGCCTTTCCTGGCACCGTTGCAGGAAAAACACAGCTTGTATCTGCCGAGTCCAGAAAATTAAATATGCACACCGCGATACTGAGGCGGGATGCGGATGGGTGCGTTCAGTTTCAAGCTTGTACCCGGCGAGGAAGACGTCAGGGTTCCGGTTGCGACCGTGGGCAGATTGATGGTAAATGTTCAATCATTGTTATCACATATCGGCAGATATCTTGTATCGGATGAATTAAGTCTCCAGGGAGCAATATCAAAGAATTTTTTATCGAGATTCATGCTCTGCGTGGATGACACCGACGGGATCATATCCTCATCCGTGGACCTCAGATACGAGTATTCGGGAACATTCTTGGATGATGCGCTTGCGGTGCTCATCAAGATAATGGATATTGCTTGTTCCTCGTCGCCGAAGGACATCTCCGACATAATTCACAATCCGAAACACATGATCCTGATCAGAGATGACCTGATCAAGACGTTCCGGGATCTGGAGGAATTCGAACTTGTCTACGGGATTAACGAGGATCTTCGAACCTTCAACTGCAATTCCGACGGATTGGGAGAGATAACCGGCCCTTCCTTCGAAAACGTGGTCGGAGTGGTATGCAAAGGCCCGGAGGGTTCGATCTATCTTTTCAACAGGAGTTCCAAGATACCTCTGACCTTAGACAACACCCTTTCTGAGGATGTGATCTCGCAATACCTGAAGAAAGAAGTATGTGTTGTAAGCGGGACCGTCGATCGCGGCAAGGATTGTATGATCCGTGAAATAACGAATGTCTGCGCCGTCTCCGAACTTCCGTATCTGGCATTCGACCGCATAATCTCCGCGGAGAGGGATTTCAAACTGACCGAACCGATCATTGCGAATTTGAATTTCGATCGTAATTCCAATTCCTGGACATTGAGCAGCGATCTTCTCGGAGTATCTGTATCCAAACATGACTGGGACATTGCCGTGACGGAGTTTCACGACCACATTGTGTTCCTTTGGGAAATATACGCCGAAGAGTCAAAAGAAGAACTGAGTGACGAAGAGATCGAGATACGTGATCGTGTTCTCTCATTAAAGCCGCTGCATGTTCAAAACAAGTGATAGTTCTTATATACCTGAGCTCTGACTCATAACAAAGGCGTGCCATGTCAAAAAGACATATTTCGAAGGATACATTGAACAACATCGGTAAAAGAAGGATATTCGTTCTGACCGAGTTATCAAAGGAAGCCATGTCGGAAGGAAACACCGACAGAGCACGCAGATACGTTACGCTGGCAAGGAACATCGGCATGAAAACACGGACCGATATCCCCAAGGATTTCAAATATTGCAAGAAATGCCTTATTCCTCTGTTGCCCGGTACCAACTGCAGGGTCAGACTCACGGGAGGAAAAGTTGTATCAACCTGCGGTGAATGCGGAGCTATAAAACGTATGCCTTACATTAAGGAGCGATCACAATGACAGAACGGGAAGCGAAAAAAGAATTGATGAGACGTGCGAACGAGCTCAGCCCCACGGTCCATGTGGGAAAGGACGGACTTGACGAAGGCGTACTGGATGAGATCAGGATGCAGCTTAAGAATGCCCGTTTGATTAAGATCAAAGTGCTTAGCAACTCAGACGGCGATGCCAAAGAGTTGGCTGCGAAGATCGCCGAATCCACGAATTCGGTCGCGGTGGATGTAAGAGGCAATGTTATTGTCCTGACCGACAACAGAACATGGACCTCCCTGAGTCAAAAGAAATTCTGAGGAATAGAGATGTTGGATGCGAACATTATCAGAGCAGATCCCGATGCGATCAGGAAAATGATGATCGACAGGAACAAGGACCCTTTGATACTCGAAGAGTTCTTATCCGCGGATTCGGAATGGAGAGCCCTCACCGACGAGAACAACCGTCTGAGAAAACTCAGGAACGAAGTTTCCCTGAAGATCTCGAAGATGGAAAAAGGCAACGAAAAGGATTCCGCCATATCTGAGATGAAACAAGTATCCGACAAGGTCAAAGATAATGATTCCCGAATGACCGAACTGGAGGATATCCGCTCGGACCGCATCCTGAATATCCCGAATATCCCTCATGTGTCAGTACCTTTCGGCAAGGACAGCAACGATAATGTCGTTGTATACGAACGCGGAGAAAAAAGACAATTCGATTTCACCCCCAAGGAACATTGGGAGATCGCGGAAGCTTTGGATATAATTGATTTCGAAAGAGCCGTGAAAGTAGCGGGAAGCGGGTTCTACTGTCTCAAAGGAGACGGAGCAAGATTGGAACGCGCCCTTGTGAATTATTTCCTTGATACTCATCAGGATCAGGGATATACGGAAGTTTTCCCGCCGGTAGTTGTCAACAAGGCCGCATTGACCGGTACGGGACAATACCCCAACCTGAAAGATGACATGTACCACATGGAAAAGGACGAGATGTTCCTCAACCCGACCGCGGAGGTCCCGGTCACCAATCTCTTCATGGATGAGATATTCGAGAAGGAACAGCTTCCCATCTTATATACCGCCTACCTCCCGTCATTCAGAAGGGAAGTGGGAAAGCACGCGGATACCCGAGGAATAATCAGAGTTCACGAGTTCAACAAAGTGGAGATGGTAAGATTCGTACTTCCCGAAACATCATACGAAGTTCTTGAAGAACTGAGAAATGATGCGGAAGAACTCATCACCGGCCTCGGATTGCCCTATCGCGTACTGCTGCTTTGCACCGGGGACATGAGTTTCTCATGTTCCAAATGCTATGATATCGAGCTTCACGCTCCCGGAAAGAATGTATGGCTGGAAGCATCCTCTTGCTCCAACTTCACCGATTTCCAATCAAGAAGGGCAAGGATAAAATACAGACCGGAGCCGCACCTGAAGAGTGAGTTCATACATACTCTCAACGGATCGGGTCTTGCTCTCCCCAGGACCATGGTCGCGATACTTGAGAACTATCAGAACAAGGACGGCACCGTTACCATACCGGAAGTCCTAAGAAAATATATGAAAGGAAAGGAAACGATCGGCTGATCATTCGAATATACGGTCGAATCCCTTGAGGATCTCTTCTGCGTTTATTCCGCCGCCCGACCTTTCCAATTTCTTTCTCAATTCGGCCTCTCCGTCAAAAAGAGATTTCGAGGATACCCCGTAATACCTGGATACGCGCGCCTCGATATACGCCGCCATGAGATCGCAGGATTTGATATCCTTCCCTGTTCTTTTCTCCCGATCGCCATCGTGATCCGAGAACGGTTCGTATACCATGTAACGAAGTTCGTCCCTCCACGGTTCGGGGACCAGCGGCATCAATTTCGATTCTATCAGCTCTTTTTCGTACGATTCCAAAAGTGCTGCCAACCCGTCGACATTCATCTTTATCGGAGAGATCACGTCCCGGGTCAAAACCTCCGGGAGATCGTGGAACAACGCAGTGTAATAATTATTGTATATCTGTTTCTTTTCCGCTTTCCGATCGATGTCGTTAAGATATATCATATCGGCAACCATCAGCGAGTGTCCCAGGACCGTTGTCTTCGGGATCCTCGGCGTTCTTGCCCATCTTTGCTGAAATCTCAACTGTCCCAGCAGGTCGACGAAATTGAATGCCGTTTTATCTTCGATCAGCTTTTTGACTCCGATCAGATCCTTGTGCTGCATGATCTGATCCTCGATCTCCCTGCTTGTCTGTTCGATGCCGTACATTGACTTGTTGGCGTCCTTTATCGTCTCGAATTCCCATCTGGTAGCTAGATAATGAGCTGCCCTTACGATATCGTCCTCTTTCGAAGATCTGTCGGATAAGAGATACTCTTCCAGCCTTTTCCTGAATCCTTCGTCGGAATCCGGAACACTGTTGTCAAAACAACTCAGAACGTATCTGTTCACTTCCGCCGATTTCTCGGCGATTATCCTGTGGAAGACCTGAGGTTTAAGATCGGTCATCACCAATCGTTGAATAAACGAGAAGAGCATGTGTTCGATCAACACGTTCCAATCAAGAGATTCGCCGCCTTCGGCCTCCTCATATTTTCCGAGGACCCAGGCGATCGCAGCTTTGTGTGCCTGCTTATCCAATTCGGTAAGTTCGATCGTTCTCAGATGATCGTTCCATCTGTGCATATTGGCGGAGTCGAAGATAAAATACAGAATGTCTGCGTTCAATGCTTTTTTTCTGCCCATCCTACCGCCTTGTTCAATAATTTGGTGTTGCTTCCTCATCACAGGGATCGTCGCAAGGGTCGTCGCAAACATCGTCATACAATACTTCACAGCCGTGTTCGGGATTGTTGTCATAAGTTATGGCGCGACTCGGTTCTGCTGTGAGATCAATAATGTAACCGTTTTTCAGGTCATCCGGAACGTCTGCGGAATCTTTGCATATTTCCTTTAGCCTCTCATGCTCGGCGACCTCTTTGGCGATCTTGTTCATTTCGATACGGATGAATATCGTAGCTTCCACGATCAGGATCGCTCCCATTCCCAGAATGACCGTCGAGACAGCGTCTCCGAATGAGAATACTCCGATGTATCCCAGCATCCCCGTCAACAGCAGAACGACACCCAAAACGCAAATGATCGCCCATGCCGTAATGCTTTTGATCTTGATCATAAAGTCCATACCAAGATATTATCGCCATGTTTAATAACTGTACCGCAGGGCGGGCTGTGATATTCGTTCGCGCGTAACCGCACCGCACCGATAATCGTCATATCTTCGTGATGATGACGGCGTGATACAAGTCTTGACAAAGCAATATATCGCATGCGGACAATAACCCTTCATGAAAGTGTCCGGACGACTGGATTCCATCCCGATGTCGGGAATCAGAAAGATGTTCGATCTTGCGGGTCCAGATTCAATAAATTTAGGTCTGGGGGAACCCGATCTCGATCCTCCCAAAGAAGCGATAGAGGGAATGTCCAAGGCAGCATTCGACGGCCTGAACAAATACGGTCCGACCGCAGGTATTCAGGAACTCAGGGAATCCGTTGCGGGATTGCTCTCCAAATACGGCAAACTGGGAGGGAACAACGTGATGATCACTCCCAGCGGATCCTCCGCACTGTTGGAGATCACCCAGTCTTTCGTTGACAACGGAGACGAAGTACTTGTTCCGAGCCCGGGTTTTGTCATTTACAGCCCGCACACGAAACTTGCCGGCGGTGACCCCGTTGAATACAAACTCACAAAAGGAGACTTTCAACCGGACATAGAGGATATCAAATCCCTTATCACGCCGAGAACGAAAATGATAGTTGTGAACAGCCCTTCCAATCCGACCGGAGGAGTGCTCAGCAGAGAATCCCACAAGGCTTTGCTTGATATCGCGGCGGATAACGACATCATCATACTTTCCGACGAAGTGTATGACGCATACGTCTACGAGGGAGAACATCACTCCTTCATACCGCATCTCGACAAAGCCATAGTCGTCAACGGATTCTCGAAGATGATGGCCGTCACGGGATGGAGAATGGGCCTTATCTGTGCGAACGATGAGGTTATGCCGGATCTCATAAAAATGCAGTATCATCTATGTGCCAGTCCGAACATGCCGGCGCAATACGGCATAATGAATGCGATACCCGGTATCGATCCTTATCTTAAGAACGCTAACAGGATCTTCAAAGCCAGAAGAGACCTTATTTCAAAGAGGATCAACGAGATCGACGGAATGAACATCATTCCTCCGAAAGGATCGTTCTACGCATTTCCTTCGTTCGACATGAAGATGAGTTCCGGCGACCTTGCGAACGAATTGGCAAAGAACGGACTGATATGCACACCCGGATCTGCGTTCGGGAAATACGGAGAAGGACATCTGAGATTCTCATATGCCGCAGACGAGAAGAAGATCAGCGCGGGAATGGATATTCTCTCCGATACAGTGAAAAAACTAAGAAAGTGATCAAATGAGTGAAAGAGTAAATTTTGACGATCCCAATGCGGACCTGTTCGGAAGAAACGACGAGGAAGAATCCGAAGAGGAACAGGCATTCAAACAAATATACGAGAAAAATCCAAAAAGAGTGGCCGCAATAGGCGACCTTTGGTATGACGAGATGATGTCCGAGATCGAAGGAATGGATATTCCGGAGGAAGCAAAGTACAAAATGATCTTCAGCATGGTCGCCGGAAGCGTCCTCGATATGATCGCTGATGCAAGCCCGACCGATGTGGCACTTGAGACAACATTCTCTTTTGACATATACATGGGAATGGCACTTACCAACAAGAAATTCAAGGTCGATCTGTTCAAGGAGCACCAAAAAGCGCTTGCCGGCATCAGCAGAGAGAAATTCTCCACAGATGAGGACTATGAGAACGCTGTCGTAGAGTTCGAAGAGAAATGGTGGGATATCCCTCAGCCTCTCCTGGACAAAAGGACTCCCAACGACGCGATCATGGAATCGCTCAGCAAATACGGACTGACAGAATGAACGAGGTGTCTGCTTCCGCACCGGGTAAGTTCGTGATACTCGGGGAACATGCCGTTGTTTACGGAAAGCCTGCGATAGCACTTGCGATAAACAAATACTTCAGTGTCACTGTGAAGAAGAACGACGAACTGCTGATCAACAATGATGTCGGCGACCTCAAAGGGAACCTTCACCTGAAATACATCATGTCGCAGAACGACATGCTTCCTCTTTCGATACGTACCGACAGCCGCATCCCCACCGGATCAGGATTGGGTTCTTCCGCGGCCCTGTCGGTCGCTTTGTCGGCGGCGATACGTACCCTTTACGGAAAGTCCAACGGCGCGGAGGACATAGCCAAAGAAGCGTTCGAGGCCGAATACTACAGTCAGGGAAGGGGAAGTCCGATGGACACTTCCGCATCGACGCATGGGTACGGTATAGCCCTCAACATACCCGGGGATCCGAATGATCACCTTTGGAATATTTCAAAGAATGAACACACCTGGGACATATCGAAGATCGATGTTCCCAAGATGACATTCGTCATAGGCAACACCGGGATCAAAGCAGCCACCGGACCTTTGGTGGAAAGGGTCAGAAAATACAAGGACAGCAACGGATTCGCCGCCGATATTGTGAACGAGATCGGCTCGATCACCTTGGAAGGAATGGACGCTATCAGGAAGAATGATGTTGTAAAACTCGGAAGACTTATGACCGAGGATCATAAACTCCTCTCGATACTCGGCGTCTCATGCAACGAACTCAACAAACTTGTCAACGCGACACTGCCTTATTCTTACGGTGCAAAACTGACGGGATCCGGCGGCGGAGGAAGCATGGCCGTCCTTACCGACGAACCGGAAAAGGTCTGTGATGCCATTTCCTCCAGAGGCGGTACTCCCTTCGTGGTACAGACCGGGGTCGAGGGAGTCAGGACATCATATAAAGTTTAAAAGAATTATAAGCGGCCGAAGCCGCGTTTATCATCATATCAGATCTTCGAATCCTTCGACGACAGCGGGATACTTGTCCTTGATCACTTTCAAGAGATTGTACACATTGACCTCTTTGATCTCCGATCCGGAAATAAGCTTCACGAGCTCGTCGATGGTATCGTCGTCAAGCTCCGCGAGCCTTTCTTTGGCCATCCAGTTCCTGTAAAGCTTGTCTTCCATCCTGTCGCGCCACATCTTCTCGTAGGGCATCAGTGCCTTTTTCGAGAAATCGTTATTCTTGGCGCACTCGGTCAAGACCTTCCCGGCGTACATTCCTGTCCTGCATGCATGACAGATACCTCCCCCGGTTATGGGGTCGATGATCCTTGCGGCGTCTCCGACAAGTATGATATTATCGTCGACAGCGCAATCCAATCCGGGACACAATGAGACCATTCCCGCGGCAACTTCCACGGCCTGGCTGTTCTTGAATCTGGGGTCGTTGGCAATGAACTTGTCAAGATACACTTTCGCATCCGCGTTGGTGCAAAGGGTTCCGAGAACCCCTATTCCGACATTCGCCACTCCTTCGCCTTTGGGGAATATCCAAAGATATCCTCCGGGTGCGATGGATTTTCCGATGTTGAACTCACAATACTCCGGATCGATATCCGCGTTGACCATCCTGTATTGGATGCATGAGTCGATATCGTTCAATTTCAGATTGGTATCGATACCTGCCCATCTTCCGACCTGCGATTCGTAGCCGTCGGCTGCGATTATCGCCTTTGCACGGATCTCGATCTCTTCGCCCATGCTCTTTGCTTTGATACCCACAAGCTTCCCGCCTTCTCTGATCACATCCGTACAGGATGTTCTCATCATCAGCTTGGAACCTGCCTTAACGGCATCTCTTGCCAGAGCTTTATCGAAAAGGTGTCTCTCGAGAACGTATCCGACCTCAGAGCCGGCTTTGCTCTCGTCCAATTTGAACTGGTATCCTTTCGGGGATCTGATAACAGCGCCCGCCATGTCCGCGCATATCCATGCGGGATCCGGCGTTATGCCGACCTCTTCCAACCATTTTTTGGAGACGCCTTCGGCACATCTGAGAGGTGCACCGACCTCAGCTTTCTTCTCTATCATTATTGTGTCGAGCCCGCCCTGCGCACAGAACTTTGCAGCCATGCTTCCTCCGGGTCCGGCACCGACTATGACGATATCACATTCGTATCTCTTCATATTCATGCCTCCATGGAGATAGCGTGTACGGGACACAGCTTGACACATCTTTTACATTTGGTACATTTACTGCTGAATTCCAAAACGAAATCGTTGAGGAATATTGCATTGAACGGACAGGAGCCTACGCATCCTCCGCAATGCAGACATTTGTCGACATCGACCTTCATCTTACCCACCCTGCCTTATATCCTTTGGTCCTCCGGGACCTCCAGCGCAGCCTCCAATTCGGCCGCGCCTTTCTTGTTGTTGGCTTTCCAGACATCAAGGGGAACAGAGAACTTCTTCTCTATCTCCGCACGATATTCCGGTCCGCCGTTATATGCACAGAAAGGTATCACCTGGCAGTCCGGCGTTATGTAGTGAACACCGCAGCGCCTTACCCTCTCCACATCGTAATTGAACGAATCCTGGAAGTGCATTCCTCCGAAGAACATCATTTTCCATGAGAATGATGCCAACGTTGTCTTTGATTTGTTGCTCATGACGTTCGCCATCATCTTGATGAACTGCTTCTTCGTCATTCCTTCCGGAAGGTTCTCCTCGATCACCGATTTATTCAGTAATTTGATCAGCTTGAGAACGTGTATCTTCCTGAACGTTGCCTTTCCCGCTTTTGACGATATCTCCACCAATCCGTTGGTGAATACGTCGACATTGATGATCCTTGGGAAAGGTATCGCGTTTCCTTTGTCGTCCATGAACATGTATGTCGCTATCCCGCAGTGCGGGTGTGTCGTGAATGTGACCTTGTTCTGCTTCAGAATGATCGATGCGAAATCTGAAATTGGGGCTACGACCGGAACAGGGAACCAATCGTCTTTGGTTGCGTAACCGGTCTGCTCCTGGAAAGCGGTCACCAGATCCGGCAACGTGAACCTTCCTTCGGATAATTCTTCATTGGTTATCCTTCCGGTGAACGCGACAGGCTGGAAGTTGATACCCCTTACCACATCGGCGTTGTCGAAGGAGAATTTAACCATTCCTCCTATCTGATCGTCGTTCATTCCCCTTACAAGCGTGGGAACGAGAACTATCGAGGGACATTTTCCTGTCTCCTCTCTGAGTTTCCTGCAGTTGGCGATGACATCAAGCTTCACTTTGTACATCCTGCGTGCCCTTGCCTGGATGTAAACATCGTCAGTGATACCGTCGAATGACAGATATATCGTGTTCAGTCCCGCCGCTGACGAGTCTTTGAGAAGATCGTAATTACGGGCAAACTCTATCCCGTTGGTGGCAACCTGGATCTGAGCAAACTGCCTGTCGTGGGCCGCTTTTATTATTTCGACAAATCTCGGGTGTATCGTCGGTTCTCCGCCGGAGAACTGTACAGCCGTACATTTTATCGGTTCTTCGGACCTGAGAGCATCCATCATCTTACAGAGTGTCTCAAAATCCGGTTCGTAAACATATCCCTGCTGATTTGCGTTGGCAAAACATATAGGGCAATTCATGTTGCATCTGTTTGTTAAGTCGATGTTTGCGAGAGCGGAACATGTGAGCATGTCGATCCTCTCTCCGTCGATGAATACGTGTACATTTTCCCCATCCTTCAGTTTCTTGTCCATAGGGTTACGGAGACCTATGCCGTCGTGTGCGTATTCCTCAGCTTTGAGGAAAAGTTCCGTATTAGACCAATAAACGTCACAAAACTTCCCGTGTTCAGGACAGGTTTTGTCCATGTATACCTTGCCATCCTTGTCGAAAAGAGTGGCGTCAAGAATCTTACCGCATTCAGGACAAATCGATCTTGTCTCTTTGGGCAAACCTTTCTTGACCGCATAATTCTGCATTGTCGAAGCCATGGTACCTATTGTGAGAATTACTGGGTGCATATAATACTTCCCTCTAATAAAGGGGGTATGGGATGCTACGTAGCTAACTGTAGCTTGTTCCTTATATACACTTGCAGGGAGGATCCTTTCGCAGTGAGAACATGAAGATAGGGTCGAAAAAGATCAAGCTGTCGAACGGGGGACAGATGCCTTTCGCAATAATCGCCGTGGTGCTGCTTATCCTGGGGTCGGCATACGGTGCGGTAACCGTTCTGGCAAAAGAAAGCGGGAAGAACTCCGAGAACATCATATCCGAACTGGACTCCATCGATTCGATGATTGTGGGCACGGAGAACATGATCGAGAAAGGATTGGGAGAGATCATATTCCAGATAAGCACGGATCCGAACGGGGGCACGCTCACCGAAAGGAAGGAAACATTCGATAAAAAGACGACGGAATGGATGTCGAAAACATTCCCCAGGAATGACAAAGGGGTTCTTGTCACGGTCTTGGATTACAACGCGGAACTGAGCATAGAATCACTGAAACTTGCCAGCAGCGATTCGCTCACCGAAGGATTCGCGCCTTCTTACCTCAAAGCAACAGGCCAATACACCGCGACTTTCGTCTCCGATTCCGGAACTTCCACCAGAACAACGAATATCTCAACGGACGGAAGCTGTGCCCTCCCCCTTGTGGTAGAACAGGGATCGTTCTTCGACAATATGATCGTCGGCCCGGGATCGGTGTTATCGCAGATGATGTCATACCAGTTAACATCCCTTGCTCAATATCGGGTTCTGAACGGTTACGGAGCACTCGCGGAATACGGGAACATGGGCACAATGTCCATACTCACGTCCGCGGACGTGAACGAAGCGTACCAGAACTCTCTGAAAATTATCGAACTGATGAGTTTCAGGAACACTTCCGACGAGAACTGGAACAAACTCGAGAAGATAGATCTCGCCGACATACTGGTCTCCAAGGACGGGTACATCGAATTGGACATCTCGGCGATCTATTCTCAAGCACTCATGTCAATAATGGACGATCTGGTCCTGAAATGGCTGGATTATTTCTACGGGAACGTTTTTCTGAACATTTACGACATGATCTCTGATGCCCTCGAAGATGCCATGGCCTCTCTTGTGGGATTCTTCACCGGAAAGGATCAGAACACCGCGGCACCTTACATCGAAGCGATACTCAGAGAGAACGGTTTCGATGTTTCAAAACACAGATACCTGATGAGCGGCAAGACCTTTAGTGTCAATATTCCCTCGTCTGTCGCGGAAACTAACATCGACGGCAGAATAGATCACATCTCAATACCGGGATTCTCCGTTGACATCCCATATCCTTCCGTGGATCTCATGAACTGGGAAGGCGTCAAGAGATTCAAAAGTGACTACAGGCACGAAACGAACGAGATAAGAGAATGGCTGAGAAACGTTGTGAATACCGCCGCGGTCGAGATCGGCCAATCCAAAGCATTCGGAACGGTAAGGGTCGAGATCGATCCGGGAGATGAAGAATCCCTTCAGCAGACCATCTCCGCAGCGGTGAACTCTGCCCTCGACAAAGGCAATGACAGTGTGAATAGGATAATGACCAGTGCCATATCCTCACAGACGATAATCGATCCGTTCTACGCCGAGATATATCTGATGATATCAAGAGATTCGGAAAGGATATACGGTCTGTCGACCTTCGACAGCGAAATAAAAAGACACCTCGGCATTGCCGTCGAGAAGGAACTGGAAGAACGTATCGGAACGATACTGGATCCGAACGTAATAGAGAACATTGTCAACAAAGCTTACGGGAGCAGCGAGGTCAGTTCCGCAAAGGACACATACCGATCGGCGGTGGAATCCTGTATCAACGATCTCACCGTTCTGCGGAACGTTCCGGAAGGACAATCCGGTCTCCTGAAGGACATTGCAAAGGATCTCTTCAAAATGGGATTGATAGCGACGGATGTGTTCACAGACGTTCCAAAACGGATCCGGACCCTCTGCGAGGAGGTCCTCCGCAACGAAGAGATGGAAGCCTACGACGGCCTTATCCGTCTTCCCGAAGGAAAGAACTTCGTTCTTGTGGACGGAGATGGTAATACTTCGATGGAAAAATTGACAATGGTCAAGACAACATCTCCCGTCATAGACATCAAAGGACCGAACAGCAATCTCGGGGATTGCGTTCACTATGTGGGATTCAACGACAGTACCGGCGCTTCCTACGCCACGACCTTCAGCCTGACACTGAAGGACACAATAGTGTATCAGGCGGCAAGCGCCGGTACACTGGAGACGGCGATGCGGACCCACGATTCCGCATACAAAGGTTCCGCTGAGGTCGACATCGATCTGAAAATAACCGTTGCGAGTGCGTGGGGCCTTACGGGAGTGAAAGATTACCAGGCAAGCAACACGATCCTAGAGGATGCCTGGAACCTGCTGATCAAACTGCTGTCACCGATACTGGAACCTTTGAGGAAGATCGTCTCAATGATCTCCGATGCCCTGAGTATCCTGGGTTCCGCCTTGATGGAAGTTGCAAAGTACGTGGCCGCGATAGTCGAACGTTTGTACAATGCCCTGATGGACCCTCTGGAACAATTGAAGAATTTCATTGAACAGAAACTGGACTCGTTCATCAGTGCCGCTGTCGAGAAAGCCGTCGAAGCGGTTCAGTGGATTGTCGGCATCGATCTTTCGAAACAGACCGTGGGATTCTCCTTCATGGGTTTCACCCTCACGTTCACAACTCAGATGTCCACTTGGGTCAACAATACCAAGAATCTTCTCACCGTTAAACTGACGGGATCCATCAGCAGCCTGACATTCTCGGGTTCCGTCAACATCAAACAGAGAGGTTCCGGATCCGATAAAGAGATACTTTTGTCGGGAGGCGCGGAGATATCCGGACAGAATTGGAATGTGAAAGCGGACATCGATCCGTTGATGAAATCGAATAAGCACATGATCGTATTCAACGGTCATGTGAAAGGTGTCGCTTTCGATATCATGCTGCCAGATCTGATACAATACCAGCAGATAGATTTCACACTCTCGGATATTCCGGGATTGGGAGCGGTATTATCGAACATACCGATCCCGATCCCGGGAATGAAAGCATCGATCGATGCCGGAATAAATCTGAAATACAACATACCGTTCGAAACGGGGATCCTGATCAACGAATTCGAATTGAATCCTCCCGGCGACGATAAGGGAAATGAGTGGATCGAGTTATACAACGCGACCTATTCCACCGCTGACCTGACGGGATACACCATCCATGCGGGTTCCGATCCCAAGACAAAGGTGTTCACCATATCCGGTCTGACGCTTTCTCCGGGACAGAGAGAGGTCATCTATCTGCCGGGATCGTTCCTCAACAACACGGGTTCGAATCTTCTTTCCGGCGGGGAATTCGTTATGCTGAACGATCCGTCTGGGGTGACCGTCGATATCACTCCCGGAAAAAAGGATTCGAAGAATGACGGTTACACCTGGCAGAGGGTGGCCGACGGAGCCATCGATTGGACCTTTGCCCAAGGTACCCCGGGAGGGGGCAACTGCGGAGGACTCGTAAGCGGAGAGATGGTCAAGACCCAGATGATAAAGATATTGAAAGATTCCGCTGTAAAGACGATGGGGAAGATGAAGAAACTGACCAGCGTGGACGACCTTTCCGAATTCTTCAGGATCGCCATCCATGACGCGATAACCGTCGGAATAGAGATGATCGCGGGATGTCTGGTCGAGGCCGCGATATTCGTTTCCCTTGATATCACCGATGCGAGTTCAACTGCCTGCGTGGGGTTCATGATATCGCTCTTCATAGATTCCGGATTCGTCGAAGAGGGATTGAAATATCTGGTGGGAGAGATCGAATCCATCCTCCTGAATATCGAGAACCCATACGGTTTGAAACTGAAGTCCGTGTTCACAGACAACATCTACCTCGGCGTGACGGTGTATATGGGATTGACCACCCCGAAATTCCTTGGAGATGTGAGCGTTTATCCGAAAGTGAAACTGGGCGTGCACATAAACACCAATGTTTCCGGATTGATCAGACTCATCGGAGGGAACGACGGCACGTGGAAGGTCACGGCGGGAGTGATAATAATGGATTGTCCTTCGGCCCTTCTTCCTTCCGCGCTGAAAGCCGACAAAACCCTCAGTTCGGACCTCTGGCTCGTTCGGGCCGTTTTCAGACCCGCGTGAGTTTCTGCGCGGGACCAAACCTCTTTTTTTATTCATTTAAGTCTACGTTTATTATACCTGATTCCCATCCCCTTTCATGGCTGGAATGAGTTACAAGATCCCGACTGTCCTCTCGTCCGAGGAACTTATGGATAAAGCATTCCACAGAGCATCGAAGATCAGTAAGAAGGGTAACGACTTCTTGGACGGAAAGAAGAAGACAACCCTTGCGAAGGTCACCGCTTCGGGAGACATCATCGTCACGACTTTGAACGGATATGTGAAAAAATTCCCCCGGATGGAAAAAGAGGAGGATTTCATACCTGAGCTCGTGGACCTGATCATCGGCATAGATCAATACAAAAAATCATTGGGAGCGCTCAACTGGGCTTCCAACCGTACGGAAAAACTCAAGAACGATAGTCTGCGGGATATCAGAAAGACCAAGGATCCGAACATCATCGAATCCATCAAGAACAGTTTCTACGGCAGATTGTCATCATACATTCGTCAGATAAACGACGATCTGCTTTTCCTGCAGGAAGCGAAGAACAAATTCAGAAAACTTCCCGCGGTGGACCCGAAGGTCCCCACAGTGGTCATAGCCGGATTCCCCAATGTGGGAAAAAGCAAGTTGGTCACGGAACTGAGCACAGCGGCACCAGAGATCGCACCCTATCCGTTCACAACGAAAGGGATAGTGATAGGTCACATCAAAGACGATTGGAGAATGTTCCAGATCATCGACACGCCCGGTCTTTTGGACCGCGAGTTCGAAGACAGGAACGATATAGAGAAACAGGCTGTGCTTGCATTGAGGTATCTGACCGATGTGATGTTCTTCATCATGGATCCGTCCGAATCATGCGGATTCAGCATGGAGAAGCAGCTTGCGTTGCTTGAGACAATAAAACGAAATTTCAGCGAGGTCCCCATTCTCATAGGAGAAAGCAAAAGCGACCTCGAGACCACGGACAGTGACAATATGCACTTCTCAGCCGAGACCGGGGACGGAATGGATGAGCTTAGAGAGGCGGTCCTGAACCCGCTGAGGAAGATATTCCGTGAGAGAGCTATTTCCGAAGAGGTACGGGAATGAGCAATGAACTTGCTGCCAGCGAGGAAATGAAGGAATATTTCAAATTACTTTCGGAAAAGAACAGGATCTGCTACGAATTGGCGGAAAAAGCAAGAGCACAGGGAAAGGATCCCGAAGAGGTCGTGGAGATACCTCAGGCAGAGGATCTTGCCTCGCGTGTCGAGAAATTATTGTCCGAATATAACGTGGAAGGCGTTGCGGACGACATCAGAAGGCTTACCGAAGAGCACGGAAATCGAGAGATCGTTGCTCTGATGATCGCCAGAGAGATCGCTAACCGTCCCGCAGACAATTTGGAGCAGGCGGTTGACAGAGCTGTCAGAGTGGGGCTTGCGGTGCTCACGGAAGGTATTTTGGTCGCACCCTTGGAAGGGATAGCTCAAACCAAGATCAAGACCAACGCCGACGGCTCTGATTATATCGACCTCATTTTCGCCGGACCCATCAGGGCCGCAGGGGGTACGGGTCAGGCAATGAGTGTTCTGATCGCGGATATGGTCCGTCAGGAACTGAAGATCGGAAAATACATTCCAACTAAAGAAGAGATAGCAAGATTCGATGAGGAGATCCCCCTTTACAAACAATGCCAACACCTTCAATTCTCTCCTACTCCGCAGGAGATCAGCCTGATCGTGAGCAATTGCCCCGTCTGCATCGATGGTGAAGGTACCGAGAAGATGGAGATATCGGGATACAGGGATCTGCCGAGAATAGAGACCAACCGGGTGAGAGGAGGTGCATGTTTGGTCATTGCTGAGGGCATGTGCCAGAAGGCTGCCAAACTCAAAAAACACGTTGATAAGTTAAAGATACAGGGATGGGAATTCATCGGAGAATATATCGAATCCCATAAAGGCAAAAACGAGGATGAGGATGACAAGAAGGTCGTACGTCCTTCGATGACCTACCTCAAGGATCTCATTGCGGGAAGACCGATCTTCGGACATCCGTGTAAAGTTGGCGGTTTCCGTCTGAGATACGGAAGGGCGAGGACCGCCGGTCTCGCCGCCCTTGCGTTTAATCCCGCAAGCATGTATGCCATGGACGAGTTCATGGCACTTGGAACCCAGGTAAAGATCGAAAGACCCGGGAAAGCCTGTGTCGTGACCCCCTGTGATTCATTGGAGGGGCCGTTCGTTCTGCTTAAGAACGGTGACCTTGTCTACTGTCAGACCAAAGAAGAATTGATCGCCGTGAGAGATGACATCATAGAGATCGTGGATAACGGGGAGATCTTGATCCCCTACGGCGAGTTCTGCGAAAACAATCACACTCTGGTTCCATGCGGATACAGCCTGGAATGGCATAAAGAGGAGATACTGTCGAAGGGAAAACTGCCTGACGATTGGGAAGATCCCACTTATGAAAGGGCGAAGGAGATGTGTAAAGGCCTCGGGGTCGCTCTGCATCCAAAATATAACCTGTTCTGGTATGATGTCGAAGTGGATCGGCTGAAAGGACTGCGGTCCTACATCGCAGATAAAGGAAAATTCGACAAAGTTCTGAAGCTGCCTTTGGAACCGAATACGAAACGGACGCTGGAAGATCTTTGCACACCACATAATGTAAGGGACAATTGGGTCATGGTCAGTGATCGATATTCAATTCCTATCCTTGACTGTCTCGGCCTCTCCGTTGACGGAGAGAATATCAAGATCACAAGAGAATTTGAGGGCTGCGATTCCCTTGCTGCGATTAGTAGCGCTGCAGGTTTCGAGGTCAGAGCAAAAGCGAGAACACGAATAGGAACAAGAATGGCCAGGCCGGAAAAGGCCAGAGAAAGGGATATGTCCCCGAAGGTACACGCTTTGTTCCCCGTAGGGAAGGACGGACAGTACGGTAACGATATTGCCTCTGCGATCAAAGCATCCAGAATGAAGACGTTCACTTCCAGTTCATCAACCCTGAACATCGAGGTCGGAAGAAGACTATGTTCCAAATGCGGAGAACAGACCTTCCGCTCCTGGTGCAGAACCTGCAACACCCACACTTCAGGATCCAGCAGCAAGAAGACCTACGGGAACAGCGGAGAGATGAGCATCAACGTCGGCGATGAATTCGAATCCGCTCTGGCTCATCTCAAAGAAAGAACTGTCGAGGTAAGATGTGTTGAAGGTCTGACCTCACGGTCGAAGACCCCTGAAGCTTTGGAGAAAGGGATCCTCAGATCCAAGAATGACGTATCCATGTTCAAAGATGGTACGATACGTTACGACATGACCGATGTTCCGCTGACCCACTTCAAACCCAGAGAGATCGGCCTCAGTGTAGAAAAGGCCAAAGAATTGGGATATACACACGACTGGAACAGTGCTCCTCTTACATCAGAGGATCAGATATGCGAACTGAGGGTGCAGGATATCATTCCCGCAAAGGATTGCGGAGATTACCTTGTCAAGGTATCGAAATTCCTTGATGACGAACTTGAGAAACTCTACGGATTGGAAAAATACTACAACGTCGGTTCAAGATCGGATCTGATTGGCCATCTGACCTTTGGTCTTGCTCCCCACACTTCCGGGTGTATCCTATGCCGTATAATCGGATATTCCGACATCAGAGGATGCTACGGCCATCCTTTCTTCCATGCGGCGAAAAGAAGGAACTGCGACGGAGATGAGGATTGTATCATACTGGCTATGGACGGTCTTTTGAATTTCTCGAGATCATTCCTTCCCGACAGAAGAGGAGGGTTGATGGATGCCCCTCTCGTTCTTACGACAAGACTGGATCCGAACGAGATAGACAAAGAGGCTCACAACATCGACTGTTTGCGAAACTACCCGTTGGAATTCTATTATGCCGCAATGGACATGAAGGATCCCAAGGAGTTAGAGAAGATCATGGACCTCATTTCCGGACGTATCGGCACTCCGATGCAATACGAAGGATTGGGTTTTACTCACGATACCCGCGACATATCCGAGGGGCCGAAGAGTTCCGCTTATACCACGTTGGAATCGATGATGGATAAAATGGATGCTCAGCTCTATCTCGGAAAGAAGATACGTGCCGTGGACGAAAGGGATGTTGCCATCAAAGTGATCAACAAGCACTTCCTGCCCGATATGGCCGGAAATCTGAGAAGTTTCAGTACGCAAACGGTAAGATGTACGAAATGCGGCGAGAAATACCGCAGGATACCTCTTTCCGGCATATGCAAATGCAAGAATCAGTTGACCCTTACGGTACACGAAGCGAGCGTCAAGAAATATCTGGAAGTATCGAAAGAGGTCGGAGAGAAGTACGAACTCGACGATTACACCATCGAGAGGATAATGATCCTCGAGATGAGTATGAACTCCGTGTTCAATAACGACAAGGTCAAGAAATGCAGACTGTCCGATTTCTATTAAAATGACCAACGATACAGAAAAAGTCGCACTTTTCAATAAAGGAAATTTGAAAGGGGGCTGTGCCCCCGTTTTATCTTAAAGATTTTCGATCTCTGAAAGCATGTCGTTGGATTCTTTCGCAAGTATCTCCAACGCTTTGTCCAAGACCTGCTGTGCCGTAAGAGATCCGTCGGTCTCGAACTTGAAGTAAAAGGTCTTGTCGTCTTCCATGTACCTGTACCCGACACCGAAGGCCGCCTGCCATTTGACATGCTTCTTGGATGTTCCCATCACCGCTGTGGCGTAGATGAGAACAGCCTGACCATCGGTAAGATCGACGATGGGAATGAACTCATCGGCAACCTTGAGATCGGGATTACCCAGAGGCAAAAGATCTCCGGAAAGCACGGTGCACGGTCCGATCTTGTTCAGACTGTACATCAGCGTGCAGCTGGGACATCCTTCTCCTCCGCAGAAACAACCGTCCTGATATCCGAACAGCTGATAATCCGTAGGTACGGGGACCATTCCGAGTCTGTGAGCTATTATCTCATCGAACAGGGGCGTTACACTCTCATATTCCCTGTCATCGACCATGATCGGTCCCAGGTGGAACTCGACCTTGTCGATCGCCATTTTGGGAATATCGGACAGCATTGTCCTTCTGAGGGCGTTTGCCATGGCAGGCGAGGAATTCTTCAGTATGAATACTCCTTTCCTCTCTGACATTTCGACTATTTCTATATCCATAGAAAAGCCTCCTCAGACCCTGCGTCCTCTGCGACCGCCCTTCTTCTTGGTACCGTCGTGGGGTATCGGCGTGACATCTTCGATACGGCCGATCTTGAGTCCGGCCCTTGCCAAAGCACGTATCGCGGCCTGGGCTCCGGGACCGGGGGAAGTGGATTTGTTTCCGCCGGGTGCACGTACTTTCACGTGTATTCCGACGATGTCCCTTTCCCTTGCGACCTCGGCGATCTTCTCTGCCGCTTTCTGAGCCGCATACGGTGAAGATTCATCCTTGGCCTGTTTGACGACCATTCCTCCGGTCACTTTTCCGATGGTCTCCGCACCGGTAATGTCCGTAAGGGTGATCATGACGTTGTTGTAGCTTGCGTATATGTTAGCTATTCCCCATTTCTGTGTTGCCATCAGACCTCACCATCCTCGACTGTTATTCCTGCTTCATCTGCGTCAGCCTTTGCTACACTGGCAGCTTCCTCTGCCGCTTTGGCCTTGGCCTCTGCTTTGACCGCTGCACTTGCAGCTGCCTGTTCGGCGGACATCCTCATCGGGTGCATATCGTCTGTGAAGGGTGATGCTGCGTTGTAAACAACGGATGCTTCTTCTTCTCTCGTCACGATGTATCCGGGAACTGTCACTCTGTGCCCGTTTATGTGAACGTGGCCGTGAGTGATCATCTGTCTTGCCTGTTTGATCGTGGTCGACAATCCTTTGTCGAAAACGATTGTCTGCAGACGTCTGTTGAGTATGTCTCCCTCTTTCAACAGAAGAACGTCGTTGAGTGTTGCTCCTGTAACCGGAAGGATACCGATACGAGAACACTTCCTGATGAGTGCGTCTGCCTCGATCTGAGCCTGAGCGTCTCCCGACCTTATCCTTGCCTGGAGTTCTCTCGACTGCTTTCTGAAGTTTCTGAGGATTGTCTGTGCTTTCCAAACCTCAGTTTTATTCTTGAGGCCGTATTCGCGGACAACTTCTACTTCTGCCTTTATCCTCTCGCCCTGCCAAGGGTGTGAGGGCGTGTCATAAGACCTGCGTGAAAATTTCGGATCTCCCATTCATACCACCTCAGGATGATTTCCTCTGGACACCCATTGTGAGTCCTTTCCTTCCGTTCGAACGGGT
>JGI994J12354_10001400_pt1 | contig 24367 bp, 16 predicted proteins | sample IntmicLarv3ML3BL_FD_12354 | JGI IMG/M metagenome (IMG submission 12354)
GTTCCGGTGGCACTAGGTGCTACGACGCCGGTGAACTGGTTGGTGCGGGTACCGCCTGCGTCGATTAGGTCGATAGATATAGCTTGTCCAGTGGCATCAACGCCGGTCGGGAATATGTCGTAGTTTCTTGCTGCTCCACTGGTTGCAAAGTATTGCAAGATGTTGGATGGATTTTCAAAGGTTAACTCATAACTGACAATATCTCCTACTTGTACGTAACCGCTGTCGCCGGCTATACAGTCTGCGTGACAGCTACCGGTGAGGGTTAGGCTAGTAGGCGTGGTGCAATTCTCGGTGTGACTTGCAGCGCCCCAGTTGCTTGCTTTTATAATTTTAGGAGAGGGATTCACACGGTGGTTTGCATAATTTGACTCCATAGTTCCGGAACTTACGTCCGCGAGTTCCCAAGTAATGCTTGCTTGATTACTGATGACATTGGTTGCACTGATATTCGCATCATAGGCAGGAACTCTGCAGATAATATTTACAACAAAGCTATCTCCAGGTGCTAGGTTTTCGTAGTCTCCGGTTATTTGCCAGCGACCGTCGTAGGTTCCACCAGTTACTTTGGTTGCTGTATGTACATTCACTGTTTCACTTCCGGAAGTAGTTACGCTTGGAGTGCCAACCAATTCAGCACCAATTGGCAGATAGTCGAGGAAATCACCTTTTCCCGCAAATGTTGTGTTGGTATTTTCAATCGTCAGTTGGTAGGTAAGTTCCGTACCTTCTGTAACATCTATATTTGCACTAAGTTTACAATTAGGCGTACAGCCTACCACCGTTACACTATCGTGATTTCCACATATCTGAGTATGCAACGTTGCACCTAGCGTGGTGTCTTTCGTTATAACCACTCCGCCTGAAATGAACACTGCACTTTGTACCATTACAATGGCTTCATTTCCTGCTTTATCAGTTGCCCATACCCAAACATCATAGATTCCCTGTGACATAGTGATACTGTCAAATGTCGTAAATGCACTGGATGCTGGTCTTTCACCACCGACTGCACTAAAAGCTATTTTTGAGGGGCGAGTATCCGAAAGTCCACTTATGGGGTCATTGGAGTTATCGTCAAAACTACGCCCTCCGTTAAAAGTGACTCCTGGAATCGGAGCAGTTTTATCTATTTTTATAAGTCCTAACGCTGTTTCTGATAGTTCATTACTTGCAACACCGACTTGAGTCAGTACACCAGATACGAAGCTACCGAGTGAATTTGCTGAATTATCATGATAATTTAATCTACTTACGATTGAATTAGTCGCAACGAAGGGGAAATCTGGAAACTGTAATACCGAATCAAATATACCAAGAATCGGACTAGGATTTAGAATAATATCCAATGGTTCCTTCGTCCATCCATTTTCACCACCACAAGGCATAAGTGTATCGGTCCAATTGTAAGTTAAACCAGCCAACTCTGGTAAAGCCGACGAGGCGTATGATATGTTAAGATTCGGAGATAAATCCGTTGTTATAGTAACTGAGCGGGACCGTGTAGTTTGTGAAACGTCCCACCATCGCATGGGATCGAGGGATTGGTCATCACGCGCCGTAAATGTCTGAACATAAACACCAATGCGATCATATGCCAGTCCAGTAGTGGCAAACCGATTATCGTAGGTCAGCTCGCTTGACTCAGCCAGCGTTAACTCACCATGTGGCGGGATTTTCTTTTCCGTAGTGTACCCCCACGTACTCAAAATACCGTCGTCAAAAAAGTATGCATCCCCAATTTTTTTAAATAAATCGTTGGCCGTGAGGATAGGTGGGTAAATTTCGCCGGAATACCACGGTACCCCTGCCCACATTTGCCAGTATTTCAGGGGTGCTGCCCATGGTATTGTAATGTTGTGAATCAATGTACCATTCACTCTGATAATTAAGGATATATGCAGTGGCATTTTGTTAACTTCGACTGTTAGAGTTTCGTTCGTCTCTACCGGCGTATAGTAAAAGGGAACCTGAAGGACGCTGTAAGCTTTGTAGCCTGGATCAATCCATTCTGGTTCGGGTACAAAGCTTACAATGGTAGACCAAAATTCCCATTTACGGTCGATAAAATGTATCGTAAAGTGATCACCCAGCAGATTATCCCCAGTACTTGTCGTTGCCAGATTATTTAGGTAGTTCCACTCAACATTATCATAATATTCTTCGCCATGCTCGCGCGTATCCCAAAATGTCTCTCCATCTGGACCGCCCAACGTTATAGCATAGTGGTTATATTCATGGCCCCCGAACCCTTCATAGTGGCCACGTCCCCAATATCTCACTTCTCCATCTTCACTTCCCACATGAAACCAAGAGCCGCCATAGTTCAAAAAAGGTGTTCCTTCTAATGCTTCAGCTTCTCCATTCATATCCTGAGTGGAAATTATAAGAATAGCGAGTATAAGCATCATAATTAATTTTTGTATTTTCATCTTCTCTTTTTCCTTTCCTCAAATCTCTCTATCATAAAATCATGTATACCATATCCTTCTAACTCAAAGTATTCATCTCCCCTCTCCTTCTCTCTTCCATATCTCCATTCTGCCCTCTTCTTTTTCTCTATCTTACCGTCTCTTCCACCCCAATATCCAACGTACGGAAATAATGTATTTTTTTCATATTTTGTAGAATGTCTTATGCATACTATAAATACGCGTGCACCCCTTATAATTGCTAGGCTCAAGGTGTGGCGTAAAGTAGACTTTTTGCCACACCCTATGTTATACTCTACAAAGCCTATAAAATCGTTGAAAAAACAAAAAAATAAGGGTGTGGCGCAAGGTCTACTTTGCGCCACACCCTTTTCTATTTTTTTAAGCATAAATTCAAATTTTATATCTTTCCAATCCCTTGTGGAATGGGGGCTGGAAGCATATTGTCTTATTTTTGTTCCTGAACAATATTTTTTTATTTTCAAACAAAATGATCATAAAAAAACTAGTTCTTATTCATGAAAAGGTAAATAAGACCTAGTTTTTTTCTTCTATAACTTACATATACTTCTGTTTATAAGATTTTCTTATTTTTCCTTTCGTTTATGTCTCCTTACAAGATATGTATTCCCTGCGATTACCATGATTACGAAACCAACTAAAAGCATGCCTGTGGTTCCACCGAGACCTGAGAGTCCAATTAAGAATGGCTCTGCATTGATAATCTTATACACTGGTGCATTTGGTACAGTTTCATCTCTGAGTGCTGCTGGCGGTGCAATGGAATCTGTCTTTCCTACAAAATCTATCTTCCAATCTCCTGCTCCTGTATCACCATTATCTGAATCTATTGTTAGGATCCATTGCCCAACTGGCAAACTATAGCCACTTGGTGCTTTGGTTTCAATTAAGGTATAGGTACCCGTTTGTAACTTTCCTAAATTAATTTCTCCAAGCGGACTACTTCCAGAAACAAAAATATCTGTCAATATCGCATCCTCACCATTTTCTTTTACACGTACCCACTGTCCAGCTGGCATGGTGTCCGTATTAACAAGTACACTACTATCCACCATGTAATTTGCTTCTGCCGTGGTTGGTGCGCTCGGTCCATCCCATTTGTACAGGGCGAACTCTGCCCCGCTTAACCCAAGTGCTAGATTATCTGCACCCACCTTGGTAAACAGTGTTTCCACTCCTTCTGTAACTCGTAAGTGAACGACAGAGTTGCTTAAAATACTTGCTGGACTGACTGTTGTTACAACAGGGTTTTCCGGATCACGTATACGATCTCCATTGTCTTGTTTCCAGTGATTGACCCATGCATTGTTTGCAGGGGTTGTGCTATCGTGTTCTCCTATAACGGTTGCATCAAATAAGTAGGTAATGGAGTAGCCACGGTAATCATTTGTTGTCCCACTTGCATAGGCACGGTTATCTAGGTTTAGTTCCCAGCGAGTACCGTTATCTACAAGGCTGATGTTTGATAAGGTGAAGATGTTCGTTCCTTCTCCCGTGTCTTTGATGTCTACATTGCTTCCTGATATGCTTAGAACTTCTCTGCTGACTGGTGTTCCATTTTCATCGACACTAACAGGACTACTAAATGTACCGCTACCGTTTGTGATTGGTACGGATGCACCAGTTCTATCAGTTACGTAAACGCGCAAGGTTGTTGGTGTTACGGCGAATCCTTCTGGTATAACAACGTCTGCGTGTTTGTTATCAACATAGCCACCTGGTATTGGGATGCCACTTGCTATGGTTCCTGCAAGGTTGCTTCCTTTGTGTAGATTTTTGGTGTTATCCATGGTTAAGCTATAAGTAATCACGGTGTCTTTTTGTAGCTTCGCAGTTCCAGATGTACAGCTTAGGCACGTTCCTGTTGTTAAAATATTTCCAAAATTGATGCAAGATGTCTCATGTATTGTTGGATTGTTTGCATCTGCTGTATTACTATATGCCCACTTGTTAAGGGTTGTTCCTTCTTCTATTTGATGAGTTACTGCATTACTTTTAATTTCACTTACACCCACATCCGTAATACGTAAATTTGCTGTATTACTAGCCGTTGTCAAATAGCCACTTCTTACTTGATGTGTAAAGACGTCTCCAATATCCCCTGTTATTTTTGCTGCCACGGTTAATTTAATCATCGCATTTGGTGCAATACTAATTGCAGAATTTGCTTGTTGATAAATGCGATTCGTACCTATACTAAGCCCCTCCATAAAAGTTCCGTCCGCATATGGAGTACCTTGTGTTAAAGTTATACCTGTTGCAGGTATCGTGCCACTCCAAGGAATACTGATTGTTCCGCCTGCGTCAGTATATTCCACTTCATAGGATTGCCCTTCCATATTTATATTCCCTGCTAAGGAAACATAATTGGCTAAAGTATCTGTCGCAAAATACTGTAAAGAATTTGATGAGTTATAGAGTATTAGTTGATAAGAAACAATATCTCCGTCTTGTACTGTCCCTGAATCCCCCGCTTGGCAATCAGAGGTACAATTCCCATTAGTTGTTAAACTCCCTATATTTGTGCAACCATCTTCATGGGTACTACCACCCCAGTTTGTATATAGTTCCACATACGGATCTCGATTCACTCTATGATTCGCATAGTTGGACACGGATGTTCCATTTATTGCTGTAGCGCCACTACCAGTCGTCCATGTAGTACTTGCTTGATTAGAGAGTATATCCGTTTCTCCTTCCGAAGACTTACTTTGTGGCATAATACCACGTATATGAATTTCCATTTTCGCCCCTGCTGGCAACGTATAGTTCCCAGTTACACGGTACTGGTCTGGATGAGCACTTGATGAATCTCCAAGGAGTGAGCTTACGCTTGATATATTGCCTGTTCCGGTTATGTTGACTCGTGTTGGTGCAGCAGTCACAACAAATCCTTTTGGTAAATCATCTATAAAAGTACCTGTCGCATTATGAACTTCTGTATTTGTAAGTATCAATTTATAAGTTATCTCTGATTCTTCCAACAAATCTGGTTTTGCTCCTACCGCGCATCCTCCCAAACACGTAGACATCACAGTTATGCTATCATGTTCGCTACAATCTGCATCATGCAACGTCGCACCAGCATCTGTATCTTTACTCAATGTAACTTCTCCAGCAATTCGTATATTACTCAAAACTTGTCTTCGATTTTCATTACCTGCTTTATCTCTCGTCCATGCCCAAACTCTATAGTTACCTGGTGCTGGCATAGGAACATTATCATAGGCGTGATACTGTGCATCTGTTGGTGCTGTAGCGGTTGTTACAAGTGCTACCCTTGTTTTTGTTTGTGTTGAAATACCACTCAATGCATCTGTTGATGTATCTGTAAAACTTACACCTCCGTTATGCTGTACATTTGCAGTCGGGTTTGTGATGTCTATAAAAAACTTTGCCGTCGACACAGGCGTTAACTCAATGGTTGGCGCACCCACTGCTGCGCCAAATGCTGTAAGATCACCACCTGTTACAGGAGTATTGGCTCTATGATTGTTCCGCACCGCATTTCCTGTATTGTTAGTGACATTGGAAAAACCAGTACCTCTCAAATGCCTTGCAAAAGTACCCGTAATCCACCCATCATCTGTTGAAAACTTCAATGCTTGGTTCGTCCACCCGTCTTCACCACCACACATGTTAGAACCATACGGATAATACGTAGTCCACCCCCAACCGGACGGGTCGTTAACATAGTCCATTTTTATGTCCAAGGAATAGGAGGTGTCTACTCGTATATCTAATCTAAAAGTAGTTGATTCACCGTGTCCATCTGTGACACGATATTGCGGTTGCCAACGCCCCACCTCAGCCCACCCTAACGAGCCTGGAACCGTGTTAGCAGCAGAAAGAAGAAACAATGTACCGTCCCTAGCGTTGGTGGAGGTCACGTGTGGTGGGCTATTCAGAGTAATATAACTGCCATACCGACCAGTAGTCACATCCCAGCGGCCAAGTGGCGCATTCGTAATTATCGGCGTGCTAATATTTGCTGTATAGCGCGGTGAACCAGTGGCGGGTGTCGGTATGATACCCTTAATTACTGGCGCATAACTTGTTGTAACGTCCATTGAACCGTGGTCCCTGGCCAAAGTTACTGATGTGCCTCCTGCCCGACCTATGGCGCCCGCAGCCGGTGCCCAATATGGTACTGTACTCCATGACCAAGAAAACGTATAAGAATACGGTTGTAGATTTCCGTCCAGTGTTGTTCTCCTGTTTCCATAAACTTCAGTTATTCCGCCACGTCCGGTGGAATCGACCCAAGAGTCTAAGGAACGTGACGATACCGATTGACCCAAACCTACGGATGCATTTGTTGGAGCGGAATTCCATCCCCTATACGTACCATTATCAGTTCGCAATACTGCTGGATCCCCGTTTGGCAGGTTACCGTATCCAATTGTTCGCCATTGCCGTTCCACATAGTAAGTGCCCCAGCGTATGTCACGTACGGATTCTGTTATTGTTTCTGCTTGAGTTTGACTGGTAGTTCTCAGTACCAACAATGCTATAGTAATTAGATATTTTAACAATTTGAACTTAAACATTTTTCAAATCTCCTTAATATTTATTTTTATCACAAACTTGTATACAATAATATTCTAAAGCTCAATTAACCGATTAAACATCTCTATTCCAATAAAAAAATAAAAATATTTCATAATAATATGTTTTTATTGGAATGTTCCTCTTACACACTTCCCTTGTCTATATCCTCAAACCACGTATCCATCACGATACCAATCCATTTTAATATATATTTCACCATTCCTTCTTACACGTCATTTTTTCCCTTTTCAAACTCCCCTACACCCCTTATATTTACTGGCTCTAAGGTGTGGCATAAAGTAGACTTTTTGCCACACCCCATGCTATACTCTACAAAGCCTATAAAACCGTTGAAAAAATACAAAAAATAAGGGTGTGGCGCAAAGTCTACTTTGTGCCACACCCTATCCTATTTCATAAAATATAACTATAAATTCCATACCCTTGTAATCCCTTACAGAATATGGGCATAACCACCTTCACCTTATTTTTAGCCTAAACAATATTTTTTTATTTTTCTACAAATAACCATAAAAAAACTGAACCTTATTTACTTTTTATAAATAAGACCCAGTTCTTCTTCCATTATTTTATTTGTAACCAACACTCTTAACTTACAACATCATTCCCATCACATACACATCATGATATACACCTTCTACTAAGGCCGCATTCCTAAGTCTACCTTCCACTTCAAAACCTAGATTTTCATAAAGCGTAACGGCCTTTTGATTATCACATCGTGTCTCTAACGAAATTTTTGTCGTAACTCCATTGGTTTTGCAAAATTCAATTAATTGGCTCATGATATGTGTTCCAATTCCCATTCCTTGATATGCTTTTTTTACAACGATACCAAGTCCACCACAATGTTTTGCTTTTACCTTACTTTCGGAATAAATGGTTCCAATTCCTACAATCTCTTTGTCTGCAAATGCAATAATCATTGTACAATGTGGCTCTTTTTGCATATATTCAATGCTTTTCTTTTGCTCTTCTTCATCCAAAGGATATTCATTTTCTTCAAAACTGAGAAATGTTGTTTCACCACCCATTTTTTGATAAAATTTTATAATTTCTTCTGCATCTTCTATCTTTGGATTCCTAAAATTAATATTGTTCAATTTATTCACCCTCGCCTGACTCTTCTTCTAACTCCGCCGACGCATGGCGCACTTTTGCGATACTTGCAACTAATAATTTCTCTTGTGAAGTAATCAATTTGACTCCGGAAGTGACGCGACCAAGTGTTGAGATTTCTTTACACTCCATCTGGATAACGATTCCATCTGTGTTGATAATCATTACTTCGTCTTCTTCATCAACTGCTTTGAATCCTACGACATTTCCTGTCTTTTCTGTAATCTTGTAGCATTTTACACCTTTACCACCACGGTTTTGGCAGGTAAATTCATTGATGCTTGTGCGTTTTCCCATTCCTTTTTCGGAAACGATAAGTAGATTTTCGCCTTGTGTATTCAGCTGCATTCCGATTACTTCGTCATTGTCGCTTAAGTTGACACCTCTTACACCCATAGAGGTTCTTCCTGTGGAGCGAACGTCTTTTTCATGGAATTTGATACATTGTCCATGTTTGGTTGCAAGTATAATATCATTTTCATTGTCGGAAATCTTTACTTCTATGAGTTCGTCGTCTTCGCGAAGTGTGATGGCTGCCAATCCATTCTTTCTTACATTTGCATAGTCACCGATTGGTGTCTTCTTCACAAGACCTTTCTTCGTTGCCATGCATAAATAGTTGCCGTCTTCGTATTCGCGAATCGCAATCATTGCGGTTATCTTTTCTTCTGGTGTGAGTTGCAATAGGTTGATAATTGCCGTTCCTCTTGCAGTTCTTGAGGCTTCTGGAATCTCGTATGCCTTTAGGCGATATACGCGACCTGTATTGGTAAAGAACATGATGTAATGATGTGTGGTCGTCATAAATAATTCTTCCACGTAATCATCTTCTATGGTCTGCATGCCTTTGATTCCTTTACCACCACGGTGTTGGCTTTTGAAGGTATCATTTGACATTCTCTTTACGTAGCCAAGTTTCGTCATCGTGAGTACCACATTTTCTCTTGGAATCAAGTCTTCCATGGAAATATCATATTCATCGAAGCCAATTGCTGTTCTTCTTTCATCACCGTATTTGTCACGGATAATTATAATTTCTTCTCGGATAAGGCCAAGGAGTAGCTTACGGTCTCCTAGGATTGCTTTTAACTCTCCGATTAATATCATTAACTCTTCGTACTCTTTTTCTAGCTTCTCTCTCTCTAAACCAGTCAATGCACGAAGGGGTTAATGCACGAAGTCGCATGTCTACAATTGCTTGTGATTGTGCTTCTGATAGTTCAAAGCGTTTCATCAACTCTTCTTTTGCAATCTGTACATTCTTAGAGCCGCGAATAATCTTGATTACTTCATCGATATTATCAAGTGCGATAATCAATCCTTGTAAAATGTGTGCGCGCTCTTCTGCTTTGTTGAGTTCGTATTTTGTTCTTCTTGTAACTACTTCTTCTTGATGCACGAGGTAGTGTTTTAGCATATCAAGTAGGTTCATTACGCGAGGTTCGTTATTTACAAGCGCAAGCATAATTACACCGAAGGTGTCTTGCATCTGTGTGTGTTTGTATAATTGGTTGAGGATTACGTTTGGATTCACATCACGGCGAAGTTCTATGCAAACGCGCATGCCTTCTCGGCTTGATTGATCGCTCAAATCTGTGATTCCGTCGATTTTCTTATCGCGAACTAACTCTGCAATCTTCTCAATCATACGTGCTTTATTTACCATGTAAGGTAGCTCTGTTACAACGATACGTGTCTTGTTATTTGCCATTGGCTCAATATCTGTCACGGCTCTCACACGCACTTTTCCGCGCCCAGTGCGATATGCTTCTTCGATTCCGCGTGTTCCTAGAATCGTTGCACCCGTTGGGAAATCAGGACCTTTGATAATTTCCAATAAATCTTCGATTGAGGTTTCGCCTGTTTCTTCTATCTGGTCATCAATAATCTTCACCACACCGTTTATAATTTCTCTTAAATTATGTGGCGGAATATTTGTAGCCATACCAACTGCAATTCCGGTGGTTCCATTTACCAGTAGGTTTGGATACCTTGCTGGAAATACACTCGGTTCTTTTTCTGTCTCGTCAAAGTTTGGCGCGAAATCAACGGTATTTTTATTAATATCCGCTGTCAATTCCATAGAAATCTTGCTTAATCTTGCTTCGGTATAACGCATGGCCGCTGCACCGTCACCGTCTACGGAACCAAAGTTTCCATGACCGTCAACGAGTGGATACCTGGTTGACCATTCTTGTGCCATGTTGACCATTGCTCCATAAATAGAACTATCACCATGAGGGTGATACTTACCCATTGTATCCCCGACGATACGCGCACATTTACGGTGTGGCTTGTCTGGGCCATTATTTAACTCAATCATCGAGTACAGGATTCTTCGCTGTACTGGTTTTAATCCATCTCTGACATCTGGAAGTGCACGAGCTGCTATTACACTCATTGCATAATCAATGTAAGAGTTTTCCATTGTCTTTTTCAGGTCTACCTCTTTGACCTTATCGAAAATATTATCTTGCATTGTCTTCCTCCTACACGTCTAAGTTTTTCACATATTTTGCATTTTCTTCGATAAATTCACGCCTTGGCTCTACTTTATCGCCCATTAAAGTCGTAAATGTCAAATCTAATTCTGAAGAACGTTCTTCGTCAATATTTACTCTGAGTAGTACACGGTGTTCTGGGTCCATTGTCGTATCCCATAATTGGTCTGCATCCATTTCCCCTAGACCTTTGTAACGCTGAATCTTATTGTTACCATCTCGGCCAATATCCTTTAATATCTGGTCTAACTCTGTATCACTGTATGCGTACCACGCTTTTTTGCTTTTCTCCACTTTGTAAAGAGGTGGCTGTGCAAGATATACGTAGCCTTCTTTGATAAGTTCTGGCATGAATCGGTATAAAAATGTCAACAACAATGTACTAATATGCGCGCCGTCTACATCCGCATCGGTCATGATGATTAGCTTGTGATAGCGCAGTTTGGAAATATCAAAGTCTTCGTGAATCCCTGTGCCAAATGCAGTAATCATCGCTTTAATTTCTGTATTGGCATATATTTTATCTAGTCTTGCTTTTTCTACGTTCAAAATTTTCCCACGAAGTGGCAAGATTGCTTGTGTTGCTCTATCTCTTGCAGTTTTTGCAGAGCCGCCCGCAGAATCTCCCTCTACGATATAGATTTCGCAATTTGCAGGATCTTTGTCCGAGCAATCTGCTAATTTCCCTGGCAGAGCCGTGCCTTCAAGTGCAGACTTTCTTCTTGTCAAATCTCTTGCATTTCTTGCAGCTTCTCTTGCGCGCTGTGCGAGAACGGACTTTTCAACTGTCATCTTTCCGACTGCTGGATTCTGTTCTAGGAATATTTGCAATTGGTTGCTCACAATATTATCAACGGCGCCTCTTGCTTCGCTATTTCCTAGCTTTTGTTTGGTTTGCCCTTCAAATTGTGGGTCTTCTATCTTCACACTAATAATCGCCGTCAACCCTTCACGAATGTCTTCTCCTGATAGGTTTGGCTCGTTCTCTTTTAACAATTTATTCTTTCTTGCGTAGTCATTAAAGGTCTTAGTAAGCGCGTTACGGAAACCAACTACATGTGTTCCGCCTTCTGGTGTTGTAATATTATTTACAAAGCCGTAGGTATTATCACTATAGGAATCATTGTGCTGCATCGCAACTTCTACGTGGACGTTGTCCTTCATGCCTTCACAATAAATGATCTGCTCGTAGATTCCCGTCTTGCTGCGGTTTAAATATTCTACAAACTCCTTGATACCGCCTTCGTAATGAAATGTCTTTTCTTTTGGCTCTTCTTCACGTTCATCACGAATAATAATTTTCAGACCTTTTGTCAAAAATGCCATTTCACGAAAACGTTGTTTTAAGGTATCATATTCAAAGATTGTTTCTTCAAAGATGCTTGCATCCGGGAAGAACGTAACTTTCGTTCCTGTTTTATCCGCATCACACTCACCAACAACTTCTAATTTGTTGATAACTTTTCCTCTTTCGTAACGTTGTTTGTATATCTTACCGTCTTTGAAAATCTCAACTTCTAAGTAATCAGAGAGTGCATTTACAACAGATGCCCCTACGCCGTGAAGCCCTCCAGACACTTTGTATCCGCCACCGCCAAACTTACCACCTGCATGAAGCACGGTAAATACAACTTCAACGGCTGGAAGTCCTGCCTTTTGGTTAATCCCCACGGGAATCCCTCTTCCGTTATCTGTGACTGTAACTGAGTTGTCTTTATTAATGGTTATCGTAATTGTATCACAATACCCTGCTAATGCTTCATCGACTGCATTGTCAACAATTTCATATACCAAATGGTGAAGACCTCTAATTGAAGTACTCCCTATATACATACCTGGTCTTTTACGAACTGCCTCTAGCCCTTCTAATATTTGAATCTGATCTGCACCATATTCTACACTCATGTTATTCCTCCTAATTTTCATTCCTAGCTATTCCGTTGTCTACGCGGAATATTTTATTTATAGAAAAACGATGTTTTACAAACTCTTCTACTCCTGTACAAGTAATGAGCGTTTGTATTCCGTCAATACTATCAAGTAAATAATTTTGACGACTCTTATCAAGTTCTGATAAAACATCATCTAACAGTAAAATGGGTTTATCGCCTGTTATCTGTTTTACTAAATCTATTTCAGAGAGTTTCAAAGAAAGTGCTGCTGTTCTTTGTTGTCCTTGAGAACCGAATCTGCGAATATCCAATTCATTGATAAAGAATCCAATATCATCTCTATGTGGTCCGCATGATGTACTTCTAAACTTTAAATCTCTTTTCCTGTTCTTTTGCAGAGCTTGTTCAAAGTTCAAACTCCCAATGCTCGATTCATAATGCAAAATAATCTCTTCTTTATTTCCTGTCAACTTTTTATGTATATTAGAAATTATTTTATTTACCGACTGTATAAATAACAATCTTCTTTCGATTAAGTCATTTCCATATTTGATTAACTGTTCATCCCATATATCTAAAGTTTCTTCCAATTCTTCATTTGATTTTACATCTTTTAGCAATTTATTTCTCTGATTCACTATGCGATTATAGTTGAGCAGATTGTTTAAATAAATTTTGTCAATCTGAGATAATTCCAAATCCATGAACTTTCTTCTCTCTGAAGGACCATTTTTGATAATATTCAAATCTTCGGGGGAGAAAAATACGATATTGACAATTCCACATAACTCACTGGCTTTGCGAATCGGATGTTTATTAATTGCAATTCCTTTTGGACTATTCTTCTTCAAGTGCATATCTATCTGAAAAGGAATGCCCTTTTTGTCTATGACCAACTCAATATGAGATTCTTCCTCACCAAACTTTATCATATCTCTATCTTTTGTGTTCCGGTGAGATTTTGTTGTACTTCCCAAGAAAATAGATTCTAAAATATTCGTCTTACCTTGCGCGTTATCCCCATAAAAAATATTTGTTGCATGGTCAAATTCTAACTCAAGTAAATTATAGTTTCTAAAATTCTTTAACTTCAAAGATTTAATAATCATTTGTTTTCCAACTTATTTTTCAATTTTTACTTGTTCTCCACGAAAAGAAACAATATCACCTTCATACAATTTCTTGCCACGCCTTGTCTCCACTTCGTCATTCACTGTAACGAGGCCATCGAGTATCATTATCTTTGCTTCCACTCCTGAACTTACGAATCCGGCTATTTTGAGAACCTGGCCTAGTTTTACATACTCTTCTCTTAATTTTACAATTTCCATTATTTCTCCTATGAGATACTATTAAAGTTTACTGGCAATATTAAATATACATAGTTTTCATTTTCATCTTTTATAAAACATGGAGACTTTGCATTCATAAAATACAACTCAACTTCTTCATCATCAATAACACGAAGCGCATCTATCAAGAACTTTGGGTTAAATCCAATCATCAAGTCTTTTCCATTTTTGCTAATTACAATTTCTTCATCCATCGAGCCAAGTCCTGATTTAATCTTCAACTCCATTGAGTCTTCCAATATGTTGATAATAACTGGCTTCTTGTCTCCCTCTTTGATAAGGAGCGTCGCTCTATCTATACAACTTAGAAATTCTCTTTTGTTTATCTTCACTTTTGTTTCATAATCGCTCGATAGCATCTGGTCTATTTTGAAATATTCTCCCTCAATCAATCTGGAAACTACCAATGTTTTGTCAAACTCAAACACAATGTGATTATTTGTAAAATACAAATTAACAACACTATCCACTTCTCCAGATAATATCTTACTAACTTCTTGAAGCGTCTTCCCTGGCACAACTACTTTCTTGTAGCCGTAAGATTTCTTTAGTTCTAATTTACGAATAGATACACGGTGGCCATCTAAAGATATGACTCTAAGCACGTTCCCATTGATTTCAAATAGTTCTCCACCCATCATCTTATTACTATCATTATCAGCAACAGAAAAGATAGTCTGTCTGATAACTTCTTTTAAAGTAAATTGTGATAGTTCAACGGTTTCTTCTTTTTCAACATAAGGTAAATAAGAAAATTCATCACCTGGTTTTCCGCTTATATTAAACTTTGACTTCTCACAAGTAATGATTGCTTGTAGATTTGAATCTACTTCAAGCGTAATGTCATTATCTGGTAGCTTTCTTACTATTTCTGAAAAGATCTTAGCATCAATTGCAATCATGCCCTTTTCTATAACCATACCTTCAATGGTAGTTTCAATTCCTAATTCCAAATCATTTGCTGTTAATTTGATAATGTCTGTAGTTGCATCTATGAGTATACATTCTAAGATAGGCATTGTTGTTCTCGAAGAAATAGCCTTCATAACAATATTGACACCTCTCATAAAGTTCGATTTTGTACATGTTATTTTCATGAAAAAATACCTCCAAAATTTTATAAATATATATATTATTATATAGTAGTATCCTTAGTAGGGGCTGTGGATATGGTCATAACCCTTACAAAGCAAGTAAATACAAAGGTTAGCGTAAAGGATAAGTGTGTGGATAATCCTTAGAAAGGATTGATCTTCTTTTTGATAATGTTGATAGTATTATTTAAGGCTTCATCAGACTTCATATTATTATGAATCTTATCCACACCATGTTTAATAGTTGAGTGATCTTTTCCACCTAAGAAGATACCAATTGTCTTTAAAGGAACGTTTATTAGATTCCTACATAAGTACATGATAATCTGTCTTGCGTTGGCTATATCTGCGTTTCGCTTATTACTTTTCAAATCTGAAATTGGAATATTGTAATGTTCTGAAACAATATCAATGATTAACTCAGGTGTTACTTTTCTATTTTCATCTGGTGAAACAATGTCTTTTAATGCTTCAGCTGCTAAACTAATGTCTATTTGAGAATTCTCTATCTTATATAATGCAATTAATTTATTAAGAGAGCCTTCTAATTCACGAATGTTTGATTTTACATTTAATGCGATATATTCAATGACTTCTTTTGGAATGTTGTATATCTGCAATTGGTCAGATTCGACCTTCTTTCTTAAAATAGCAGCTCTTGTTTCATAATCAGGGGAAGATATATCAGCAATTAGCCCCCATTCAAAGCGTGTGCGAAGTCTTGCTTCTAACGTTTGAATCTCTTTTGGTGGTTTATCACTTGAGATAATAACTTGTTTGCCTGATACATGAAGGTGATTAAAGGTGTGAAAGAATTCTTCTTGTGTACTTTCTTTTCCTATAATAAATTGCACATCATCTATGAGAAGTACGTCTATGTTTCTATATTTTTCACGAAAAGACGACATTGCAGACTCATTGCCGGTCTTACCACTTTTGATTGCGTCGATCAGTTCGTTTGTAAAAGTTTCACTTGTTACGTAGATAACTTTCTTATGTGGACTGCGTTCCAAAATAAAATGTGCAATCGAATGCATAAGATGCGTCTTTCCAAGTCCTACGCCCCCGTATAAAAATAAAGGATTGTAAACAAGCCCTGGGGATTCAGCGACAGCCAAAGAAGCAGCGTGAGCAAAATTATTGTTTCCGCCGACTACAAATGTATCGAATACATATTTTTCATTTAAGTTTGCATTTTCAAAAGCACTTTTTGGTTTGAGAGTCTTAATGTTCTTCGTAACCAACTTTTCTAATTCTTCCAAAGAACTATCGTTATCCACAATAAATTTTATATCATATTCTGTATCGGTCACTTCTGCAATGCAAACTTTGAAAGGATTTAGATATTTTTTGGTAATATAATCTAAACTTTCATTTAAAGTCACCATGATGTAAACGGTATTGTCAATTACTTCATATACCTTGAGTGGAACAATCCAAGTGTTGTAGGAAACATCCGAAAGGCTATGTTCTATCCTCAATTTTTCAATAATTTCAGGCCATTTTTCTTTAACATTGTTCATAATAAATGATGCTCCTAATTGAATTTTAATTATGTTTAAGCAAAAACAAACATATTCCTTTATATTTTACATCAAAATGATATTTTAAGCAATGCATTTAATGTTATCCACATAGTAATCCTAAATTATCCACAGTTTGTGTATAACTAAAAATGGGAAAATACTAGGTTTTGCTTGACGTAGATAGATTTTTTGACTATAATTTGTTGTGATGTCTAAAAAAATAATTATATGAATTATTGATGCTTATGTAATTGTAATTCAAATAATATATAATGACGATACAGTTTTTAAAATTTAAGGAGGTGGATATATATGAAGATGACATTCCAACCAAAGAAGAGATCAAGATCAAAGGTTCATGGATTTAGAGCAAGAATGAGTTCAGCAGGCGGAAGAAGAGTTTTAGCTGCAAGAAGATTAAAAGGAAGAAAAAAATTATCAGCATAGGCCGCATATAGTGGCCTTTTCTTGTATTATATCCTATATAATACAAGAAAAGGCCGTGGGATGCACACTCGCTTAAAGAAAACGCTCGGCGCGTGGAGTCTGTAGGCATACTCGTCATTACTAGAAATGGCACATTACATGTACTATTATGTGAGAACGCTTGGCGAAATGCTCGCTTATTAGGAAATTGGGAGAGTTTATAGATGAATTTTTCTGAATCATTAAAGAAAAATAGAGATTTTGGCAAGGTTTATAATCATAAAAAATCTTATGCAAATAAATATTTAGTTATGTATGTGAAAGAAAATGGTTTGAATAAGAATCGCGTAGGAATTTCTGTAAGTAAGAAAGTTGGAAATAGTATCGTTCGACATAGAATAACAAGATTAATTCGAGAAAGTTATCGGCTTAAGGAAACTTTATTTTTGTGTGGATTCGATATTGTGGTTATTGCGCGTCCTAGTGCGAAGGATGTAGAGTATAGTAAAATTGAAAGTGCGTTAATACATGTTGGAAAACTTCATAAGTTACTTGGAGAATGAAGGCAAATGAAGAATATATTGATAAAAATTATTAAATTTTATAGAAAGTATTTATCGGGATTGAAGAGAACGAGTAGTTGTATATATACCCCAACTTGTTCTGCGTATGCAATGGAAGCGCTTGAAAGGCATGGAGTATGTAAGGGAGGATTGCTTGCATTATGGAGAATCTTACGGTGCAATCCGTTTGCAAAGGGTGGCTTTGATCCGGTACCTTAAGGAGGATATTTATGTCAGGAATATTATTAACACAGTCTACAACACCTGTTATAGGTCAGATTGCATGGATTCTTGGTCAGATTATGAATGTAATTTTTGAATTTTTGGAAAGAGTTGGATTGCCTAATATAGGTCTTTGTATCATTCTTTTCACAATTGTAGTGTATATGTTTTTACTTCCACTTACGATTAAGCAGCAAAAGTTCATGAAATTATCGGCTGTTATGAACCCAGATATACAGAAGATACAGAAGAAATATAAAGGGAAAAAAGATCAGGCATCTATGCAAAAGCAACAAGAAGAGATGCAAATGGTTTATGAAAAATACGGAACATCTCAGATGGCAGGTTGTTCGCAAATGTTTATTCAGATGCCAATTTTGTTTGGTTTTTTTGCAGTTGTTCGTAATATACCAGCATATGTAAGCAGTGTTCAAAATCATTATGCGGAATTGATTGACGCAATTACAGCAACACCAGGTTCTCAGAAAATTATGGAAGGAATTGGTGAGGCTTCACCGATTTTAATTAATCCAGAAAAGTTTGATTATGCGAAAACAGAAACTTTGGTAGATGTATTTTACAAGTTCCAGAATTCTTCATGGAATACATTGATAGAGAAGTTTCCTGATATAGAAAAGTTAATTATAGGAACAAGAGATTCGATAGCCAGCATTAATGTATTTTTGGGCATTAATATAGCGGAGACGCCGTCTACGATGGTTATGGCTTCATTTGCAAATAGAGATTTTCTTTCTATTTTATTAGCAATATCAATCCCTGTTTTAGCGGGTGTGTCTCAATATGCTAGTATCAAATTGACAACATCAAAACAGACACCTGTGGGAGATTCAGATAATCCAGTGATGAATTCTATGGGTTCTATGAATAAGATTATGCCATTATTTTCTGTGGTTATTGGATTTACAATGCCAGCAGGTTTGGGGCTATATTGGATTGTAAGTGCAGTGGTGCGTAGTATACAACAAGTGCTTATCAACAAGCATTTAGACAAGGTTCCTATCGAAGAATTGATTGCTAAGAATCAAGCAAAAGCGGCTAAGAAACGTGAGAAAAAGGGAACTACGGCGAAGAAGATAAATGAAATGGCACAGAAGAATGCACGTAATATTAAAGAAACAACAAGCAATACAATTTCTGACGAAGAGAAAGAAAAGAAAGTAAAAGAAGTTGCGGAAAATAATAAGAGTGCAAAAGAGGGAAGTTTGGCATCAAGAGCGAGCTTGGTTAAGAAATATAATGAAAATGAAAAATAGGAGGCACTAGATATGCATGAGATAACAGTATCGGCGAAAACACTAGATGATGCTATTACAGAAGCTTTGATTCAGTTGGGAATTACAAGTGATATGCTAGATTATGATGTAGTGGAAAAGGGTAGCACGGGCTTCTTGGGTATTGGCACAAAGCAAGCAGTTATTACAGCGCGTAAGAAGGTGGTAGAGGAAGTATCTTTAAGAGAAGAACCTTCTAAGACAGAAACTCCAAAAGTAGAAAATCAGAAAATAGAAACGCCAAAAGCGAAAACTTCAAAGTCAGACATTTCAAAAACAAATAAGCAAGACGTAGGAACAGAAGAGGCAGTGAAAAGGCATGTTGATTCTAAAGAGGTCAAACGAGATAGAAAACGTTCAGAAGCGGAATTAGTAAAGGTAGAAGAGCGTACAAAGGAAGCGTGTGAGACATTTCTAAAAGAGGTATTAGCCGCAATGGAAATGGAAGTTACGATTGCATCTAAGATTGATAGTGACGGCGCGTTGTATTTTGACATGCAAGGTGATAACATGGGTATCTTAATTGGAAAACGTGGACAAACTTTGGATTCTTTGCAATATTTAGTAAATAGAGTTGCGAATAAGAACCAAGAGGGTTATGTGCGTGTGAAATTGGATACGGAAAATTATAGAAAAAGAAGAAAAGAAACTTTAGAAAATTTAGCGAAAAATATTGCATTTAAAGTAAAGAGATCGAGAAGGCCAGAATCGTTAGAACCAATGAATCCATATGAGAGAAGAATTATTCATTCTGCACTTCAAGGAGATAAGAGCATTTCGACATATAGTGAGGGCGAAGAGCCATATAGAAAAATTGTCGTTACATTGGCGAAGAGATAAAAGAAATGGGGCAGATGCATATCTGTCCTATTTTCTATAATTAGGAAATAGATAAGGCGGGAGATATGATGTATACGGATACAATTGCTGCGATTGCCACAGCCCTGTCCAATTCTGGGATTGGGATTGTTCGCATTAGTGGAGAGGAAGCATTTCAAATTATTGACAAGATATATAAAGGGAAGAAGAAAATATCGGAGCAGGATAGCCATACGATTCATTATGGGTTTCTTGTGGATGCGAAGGAAACGATTGATGAAGTGTTGGTGATGGTTTATCGAGGTCCTAGGAGTTATACGGGTGAAGATATTGTTGAAATTAATTGTCATGGCGGGGCGTATGTGGTGAAGCGTGTGTTAGAGACGGTGGTGAAATACGGTGCTAGAGTGGCAGAGCCGGGCGAATTTACAAAGCGTGCTTTTTTGCAGGGGAGAATGGATCTATCAAAGGCAGAGGCAGTTGGTGACTTGATTCATGCGAAGAATGAATATGCGCGTAAGAATTCGGTTAGCCAGCTAAAAGGGACGGTTTATAGGAAAATAGAGGAAGTGAGAGCAAGTATTTTGTATCATACGGCATTTATTGAGTCGGCGTTAGATGACCCAGAGCATACCAGTGTGGACGGGTATGGCGATATTTTGGAAAAAGATGTTCAAAAGATTCTTTTAGAAATAAAAAAATTACTCGCATCGGCAGATAATGGACGCATGCTCACAGAGGGGATACAGACGGTAATCTTAGGGAAGCCAAACGCTGGGAAGTCTTCTTTGCTTAATCTTCTATCTGGAAAAGAACGGGCGATTGTTACAGAGATTGAGGGAACAACGCGGGATGTGTTAGAAGAACAAATACAATTGGACGGTTTGACGCTGAATATTATGGATACAGCAGGTATTCGAGAAACCAAAGATGTGGTAGAGAAAATCGGAATCGACAGGGCAAAAGAATATGCGAAGAATGCAGACTTGGTGCTTTATGTGGTGGATGCTTCTAAGTGCTTAGATGAAAATGATGAAATGATTATAGAGATTTTAAAAAATAGGAAAGCGATTATTCTTTTAAATAAGAGTGATTTAAACAAAAAAGTTTCAAAAGAAACTATTATAAAACATTTAGAAAGCACAATCATCGAAACTTCTGCAATAAATGAAACAGGAATCCAAGAATTAGAAGAAGAATTGAAGCAGATGTTCTTTGCAGGAAAAATATCTTTTAATGATGAAATATATATTACAAATGTTAGACAAAAGGCGGCACTTGCAGAGGCAAGAGAAAGTTTGGAGCGTGTATGTACAAGCATTGAGACAGGCATGCCAGAGGATTTCTACAGTATCGATTTAATGGACGCATATGAAAATTTAGGAAAAATCACAGGAGAAACGATAGGAGAGGATTTGGTTCATGAAATATTCAGCAAATTCTGTATGGGAAAATAAAGAAATATACGATGTAATCGTAGTTGGCGGCGGTCATGCGGGTTGTGAGGCAACCTTGGCGGCGGCTAGATTGGGCTTGCGCACGCTTCTGCTTACAATTAGTGTTGATAGCATTGCATTTATGCCCTGCAACCCCAATATTGGTGGGACATCAAAAGGCCACCTGGTTAGGGAAGTCGATGCACTTGGCGGGGAAATGGGGAAGAATATTGATAAGACATTCATCCAGTCAAAGATGCTGAATCGTTCTAAGGGGCCGGCAGTCCATTCTCTGCGCGCGCAGGCGGATAAAGCAGATTATAGTAAGACGATGCGCCGGGTGTTGGAAAATGAACCAAACGTGGAGATAAAGCAAACGGAAGTAAAACAGTTGATAATAGAAGCTGGAGAAATACAAGGAATCGAAATTTTATCAGGAATTGTATACCGTTGTCAGGCAGTGATACTCTGCACAGGGACTTACCTAAAGGCGCGTTGTGTTTATGGTGAGGTGAGCGAAGAGGTGGGACCTGATGGTCTAAAAGCGGCGAATTATTTAACTGACTCTTTAAAATCCTTGGGAATCGAGCTGAGAAGGTTTAAGACGGGAACCCCTGCACGTATCGCTAGGGAAAGTGTGGATTTTTCAAAAATGGAAGAACAGTTTGGAGATGAAATTGTGACACCATTTTCATTTACAACGCATCCAGATGAAGTGCAAATAAATCAAGAATCTTGTTGGTTGACCTATACAAATGAGCAAACACATCAGATTATTCATGATAACCTACATCGTTCGCCGTTATATTCAGGCAAAATAGAAGGTGTTGGGCCCCGCTACTGCCCTTCGATTGAGGACAAGGTCGTTCGGTTTGCAGACAAGAATCGACATCAGTTATTTATAGAGCCAGAGGGGAAGGATACGAACGAGATGTATATTGGCGGAATGTCGAGCTCTCTGCCAGAAGACGTTCAGTATGCGATGTATCAGACGGTTCCTGGGTTAGAAAATGTAAAAATTGTGAGAAATGCATATGCAATTGAGTATGACTGCATTGACGCCAGACAATTGCATCCGACGTTAGAATTTAAGAAAATTAAGGGCTTATTTAGCGCAGGACAGTTTAATGGGAGTTCTGGATATGAAGAAGCGGCTGCACAGGGCATTGTAGCAGGCCTAAACGCCGCCCTTAAGGTCTTAGGTAGGGAACAGCTCACGATTGACCGTTCACAGGGATATATAGGCGTGTTAATCGATGATTTGGTCACAAAAGAGACGTTAGAACCTTATCGAATGATGACCTCAAGAGCAGAATATCGTTTGTTGCTTCGCCAAGACAATGCAGACCAACGCTTGACAGCAATCGGTTATCAAGCCGGACTGGTATCCGAAGCACGTTATCAAACACTCTTAGAAAAAGAAAAGCAGATTCATAGCGAAGTAAAACGACTACGGGGAGCTACGGTAGGCACAAGTGCGAAGGTGCAAGAAATGCTTGAGGGCTGCAATAGCACACTTCTATCCTCAGGAACGACGCTGGCAGAGCTTCTAAAGAGGCCAGAACTGCATTACGAAGACTTAAAATGCATTGATAAGGGAAGGGTGCTGCTTGACGTGGCGGTGACAGAACAGGCAGAAATCTTTATTAAATATGAAGGATATATCAAAAGGCAAATGAAACAGGTGGAACAATTTAAAAAGTTAGAAAATAAACAGATTCCAAAGGACATTTGCTATGATCATGTAAAAAGTTTACGCATTGAGGCAATTCAGAAACTAAACCAGTATAGGCCGCTATCAATTGGACAAGCCTCCCGAATATCAGGAGTTTCGCCTGCCGACATATCGGTATTACTCATTTATATAGAATCACACGAGGGCAATCATGGATAAAATTTTTGAAAATAATTTACAAGAATTAGGAATTACGTTAAATACAAGGCAAAAAGAACAATTTGAATCCTATTATCAAATGCTTACGCAGTGGAATGAGGTAATGAATCTAACAAGTATTACAGAACGTTCAGAAGTGTATTTAAAGCATTTTACAGACAGTCTTGCCTTGTGCAGATTAGTGAAGTTGGAAGGGCTAGAAAAGCCAATGCGCTTGATTGATATTGGAACGGGGGCAGGGTTTCCTGGGATTCCACTAAAAATAGTATTTCCCGAGTTAGAAGTTGTGTTGCTAGATTCTTTAAATAAGCGCGTGAAGTTTTTGGATGCTGTCATTCAAGAGCTAGGATTGCACGGAATCAAGGCAGTACACGGACGTGCAGAGGAAATGGCGAAACAAAGCGAGTATAGAGAACAGTTTGATATAGGCGTATCACGAGCAGTATCAAAATTGTCGGTGTTAGGTGAATACTGCATACCTTATATACGAGTAGGGGGTATATTTATATCCTATAAATCAGATGCTGTAGATGAAGAATTAGAAGATTCCAAAAATGCTATTTCGATTTTGGGTGGTGAAATCGGAAAAGTAGATAAATTTCATCTAAATGGAACAGATATAGGTCGTTCGTTGATTGAAATTACGAAGAAGAGGAATACGCCAAAGAAATATCCGCGTAAAGCAGGAACGCCGGCGAAGGAGCCGTTGGGGTAAGGGGTTTTTGTTGCGGATGTGATGCGAAAGGGTAAGAGTTTTTTGTTTGTGAATGCGATACGAAAAGGTAAGAGTTTTGTTTTAAGATGCAGCATGAAAAGTAAAGAAGCTTTTAGCACTTGAGATATAGGGAGTAAGATGTTCGGAAATAAAAAAGAAGTGGGATTGGTTTTCCCACTTCTTTTTTATCTTTTGTTACTAATTATGTTGTCATTTTGGTTTATTTCATATTTTATTATTAACTTATATCGTTGTCTTGGTCTATTTTATTATTCTATTCTGCTTCTGCTCGTTCTCTCTTATTGTTTTCGGTTTCTAGTATAAAATTTAATTGTGCTAAGAATAACTTTGGATTTTCCAAGTGTGGAAGATGCTTACTCTTTTCTAAACGAATAATCTCAGCAGATGGTATAAATTCCTTATATTGTTCGGCAATAGCAATACCCTCTGGAAGATTGCTTCCGACTGCAATGAAAATGCTATTGTCAATC